>OJBO01000001.1_pt1 | contig 259588 bp, 235 predicted proteins | sample 1590461 | NCBI WGS metagenome assembly OJBO01 (sample SAMN05416836, study PRJEB24817) | seawater metagenome | isolation source: Sea water | place: Canada:Atlantic | collected 2013-07 | reverse complement strand
AGCCTGCGGCTGTTGAAATGGCTCCTGCCATTTACTCGCCCCGGAGCGACCTCTTAGAGTGTCCATTTTTCTGCATCGCTCCGGGGCAAGGTTTTGCTCTAAAGGCCACAGAATAACTTTGTTGACTGGCGCCGCACGCATGCCGATTAAAAGAAAAGTCCGCGAAGCAGAATTTTAAAACTAACAGCGTTAGAGACATAAGATAGTAGGTAGTTAATTAATCTGAAAAACAGTCGTTTAGTGAATATGGGAACTTATACTCAAAGCAGGCTTTGTCTTTATGCTTATAAGCGTCATTCCAGGCAAGCGTACAGATCGCATCATCCCGCGCATGCGCGGGAATGACGAATATAGATGTTTCGTTATCTATTGCGCAGATACACCACATCGTAGAGCCGTTCAATCCGCTTGTGGATTAACCGCGATGCCTTCGAGGCTGAAACCAAAGACTATCAATTGATTTCATCTATTTCTTCGCGCACATCTTGCCAACAATTGGCCAAGGTAATTCATCACAATACGCTCGGCTGTCAGCCAATAACGATTCTATTAACCTAGCCATCTCTTTTCGAGTTTGGTGTTTAGCGGTGCGTAAGCGTTGGCCAATCAAGCGCTTCTGATCAGGTCTTAGCTGATGCCAGGCAAGCAAGGATATTTCTATTAAGCTTCGATCTAAACCACGCTCGTTTGGCGCTAGCGTTAAAATCGTATCAATACGCTGCTGAATTACCGCATTACTACTTTGCAACAAGTACTCAACGTCAAGCGCCCCGAGTTGGTAATATGGCCAAAAAGGGCGTGCTTCAATAGCTTGATCAAACATAGCCAGCGCATCTTGCAAAATCCCAGCTCTGGTTTTCGCGATTGCTAAATTCTCAGCATCTGTTTCAGCATTGAATTCTAACGTGACAGCATAAGCACGCAGGTATTCACCCCGTGCAATCAGAGCATCGGCGCTCCAAGGGGCAATTTTTACAGCGGTGTCTAGCCAGAAATTTTCAGGGCGTTCAGCTGAGCGTGTCGCACCGAATGATGCAAACGAAAAGACCAAAAAGAAATAGGCGGCCAAAAAGGCTGGTAATAAAAAAAGCCACCAAAACCGGCCTATTGCAGCAGACATTGATGGCTTATGTTGACTATCAGGCATTAGCTTTTTGGATCAGCCATATAGCCATACGAATCGTAGTAGCCCGCATAACTTTCAGCGTATTTCGCTTCGCGTTTAATATCTACTTGGTTCAATACAACTCCCAATACACGGGCGTTATGATCACTGAGACGCTCAAGGCCTTTATTCGCCATTTTATCACTGGTTGAATCAGCTTTAACAACATACACAACACCGTCGGCGATGGTAGACAAGTAAAGCGCATCACTAACAGCATGAATAGGCGCAGAGTCGATGATAATTCGTTGATAGCGACCACGAAGTTTCTCAACGATTTCCTTAAAGTTCTTCGATGCTAACAACTCAAGTGGGTTAGGCGGTATAGGCCCTGCCGAAATCACATCAATGCCTAACTCATTCACGGTTTGAATACACTCATCGAGCGTATCTGGGTAGGCCACGGCATTTGATAAGCCCGGCTTGTTGCCCGGTAAACCGAATTTTTTAGCCATAGAAGGACGACGCATATCGCAGTCAATCAGCAGTACTTTTTCCATCTGGCCAAAGGCTTCAGCAATATTACACGATGAGGTTGTTTTACCCTCACCCGGCACAGAAGACGTAAACAAAATAACCTGTGCAGGCTCGGACATACTCGCCAGCGTAAGCCCGGTACGTACTGTTCTTACTGATTCACGGAATCCATTTTGTTCATCATCCACAAAAGCTCGAACCAATAGCTCTGACTTAGCGACATCTTTCTTGCTACCAATTAAAGGCAGTAATCCCAGCATTGGCGTATCAAGTTTACGATCAACATCGTCTGCATTTTTAATGGTTGAATCAAGAATATCGAGTAAGAAAGCGAGCGCCACACCAAACATTCCACTCACCACCATGGCCAATAACACCATCAGCTTTTTATTCGGCTTAACCGGTACATCCGGTAAAATAGCAGGATCGACTACGCGTGCATTGGCTGTTTGTAGATCGCCGGTTGCAGATGTCTCACTAATACGATTAAAGAAGGTGTCATAAAGTTTGCGATTTGAGCTCACCTCTCGCAAATGCTCACTCAGTGCAAACTCTGTGCGGTTTAACTCACGTACTTCCTTCTTAGAATTATTTAATGCTTCTTGTAGCGAGCTTTCTTTTGCTTTAGCCACCACAAAGTCGTTTTCGATACCCGAAGCAATGCGCATCATCTGAGTCAGCATAGATTCACGCACCGCCTCAAGGTCAGATTGTGCAGCAATCATTTTCGGGTGAAGAGGGCCGTAACGCTTGCTTAATTCAGACACCTTTAGCTCAACTTCGGTTTCACTTTCCCTAAGCTTCACTACCAAGGGATTATTCAATATCCTAGGTAAACTAGATAAGCTTTCAAAGGTTTTTACGTCCAAGCTTTGTAGTTGCTCATATGTGCCACGTAATTCTATACGGCGAGCACGAGCATTAATTAACTGCTCGGTAATTTGATCAATCTCTTTAGCTACTAAGGTGTTAACCCCTTCAACATCCACCAAGCCATTTGCTTCACGGTATTCCTGAAGTTTGCGTTCCGAGACATCCAGCTTATCTTTTAAGCCTCCCAAACGATCTGTTAACCAACCAGCCGCCTGTTGGGTTAAACCCACTTTGGCTTCTAGCTGGCTATTAATATAACCGCTTGCCATCGCATTGGCCGCACGCTGAGCCAGCTCAGGGCTTTCACTCTGCACAGACACTTTGACCAGCTGAGTTTTACGTATAGGCGCTACATTTACCGCCCTCCAAAAACTCTGAACTGTAGCTTTCAAGATCTCAGCATCCGTTGGTGGCTCAGGCTCGCCTAAGATCATTGATTTAAGATTAAAAGATTTCGCGTTCGATGGGTGATACGGATTAAACTCCGCAACGTTCACCAAATTAAGCTCTTCCGCCACGCGGCGAGCCAGGTCACGAGACTTTAATATTTCAAACTGAGTTTGATAGTACTCATCCGAAGCAGAGTTAAGCCCGTACATTTCCTCAATAGAAAGTACCTTTGCTTCTTCAGATTCAATAAGAAGAGTCACACTCGCGCTGTATACTGGAGTAATAACAAACGCAATCAACACGGTAATCAAAGTCGCAACAAAACTAAGCAAAATGATGCTTTTAAGATTTCGGCGAATCACCTGCCAGTAATGCGAGAGGTCAATAACTTCTACGGAATTCGGATTATTCATCACAACGTCTACTATTTAATTCCAATAAGAGAAGAGCTTAGAAAAAACTCTGCTCAACTGTGATCACGTCACCAGGACGCACAACGTCTTCAATACTGATACGTCGCTTTTCAATAGAAGCACCCGACTCGCTTTGAAAGCTGCTGTCATGCACTACATAAATTTTGCTTTTGGAAGCTCGCTCAGTGAAACCACCCGAAATAGATATCGCACGAGCCACATTGAGCCCTGGATGAAATGCATAACTGCCCGGCTTTTCTACTTCGCCCGTCACGTAAAAAGGGCGATATTCCATGATAGTAACGTTAACACTTGGATCAATAAGATAAGGGCCTTTCAGCTTTTCAACGAGCCTAACCTCTAATTCTTTAGGGCTAAGGCCCGCGACTTTTACGTCACCAAGCAAAGGGTAAGAAATGTTGCCCGATAAGCCGATCCGCAGTTCTAAACTAAGATCAAGCTCATCGTAAACACTTATTGAAACAAGATCACCAGCACCAAGGCGATAAACGCCCTCTTCGGCGAATGATGAGAAGGAAAGGCACAAAATAAACAGGCCAACTAAGCGCAGCATGAATGGTCTCTTTGGTTACACCAGAAGGTAACGAGGCCTGATAAACAGGCCTCGAAGAAGAATGACTCAGCAATATTAAATTGCTAACGCCACTCCCAAAGTAATCACTTGCTGTTCGTAATCTAAGCCATCAACCGTTGAATCACGATCCGCTTGTTTTACGCTCGCTTTAACATCAAGTGATGTAGTTGGCGAGTAAGTACCGGTTAGGCCGTAAGACAAAGTATCATCCTCACGATCAGAAGTGTCATTGTAGTAAGTATCTTTAGCCAAAGACACATCCGCCGTCAGCGAGAAGTACTCAGAGAACTCATGCTTCCAACTAGCCATTGAGTAGTTAGAATCAATGTAGTTACCCGGGCCACTTGTCTCGTTAGCAGCTTGTGCAGTAAACACAGTAAAAGTCGAGTAAGTACGCGGACTCCAAGTTAGGTTTATTTCCCAACTTAATGCACTGTCAGAATCGATGTCTGATTCATCAAAGCTGCGCTGAGACACACCCACTTTAGCCGAACCAGTTACCTTACCAGAAAGGTCATAGCTCGCACCCACAAGGGCTTTAACTAAACTACCTTCGCGGTTGTCAGCTATCGCTGAATCGTTGTTATATTCAATATTGGTTGAGCTTACATCAACAAGAACATCGGTAGCAGAGCTAACGTCAAAAGCGGCTTGAGCGCTTAGAGTTGTTTTCACATGATCACGATCACGAGTGCCATCGCTGAAATTATTAGAGTATTCTTTCTCGTAACGCTTCAAACCTGTCGTTAAGTTTAAGAATGCACTTGCACTACCGTAAATAAAATCAGCTGCCATGGTGGTTTCGTCATACTCATCAGGATCAGTACTAAGTACACCAGCGCCCTGTAGCGTTGCCGTAGAAGCACCACGAGCATCGTGTGCGTCTTTTAAAAGAGCACTTAAGTTCAACTGGTGGCGCGACGTCATTTCGAAATCAGCACCGGCAGCAATTGTCTGGTCAGTGTAATTATCATTGTCATCAGAGGAATAAGTCCCCTTCTCTGCTACGTAACCCAAGCGTACTTGAGTCTGACCTAAGTCAGCTTGAACACCCAAAGCAGGCCTTAAACGAGTGATAGTAGAACCTTCTTGGCTAGCTTCAGGCTGAAGGTAAACGTTATCGTCATCCGACACAGACAGCTCGACAGACGGCAACAAAGTGATTCCACTATCTAGCACAATACCCTCAGGCTCTACCGCGTAGGCACCAACACTGATAGCAAAAATAGCGGAGCTTAGTGGTAGCTTCCAAGCTTTCATAAAATATCCCCTTACCCAAAGTAATTCAGCCCTGTTAATAACAGAACCTTAATAAAATAAATCAGTGGTGAGTAACACCATCCCTGATAAACACTACTAGCAAGTACCCCAACGCACCTGATAGCAAGCCCGACACACCCCACACCAAGTCTAAAAACTCAAAGCGTCTTGTAGCCGTTAAGAACTGCAGTGCCTCATCTATTGCTAATGCCAGCACCAGAACAGGGAAAACGCGGATTGTACGCTTAATTGCCGCCAAATCTAACACCCGTTCCGACGCAAAACAAGCCAGAATTGCAAGAATGCCCGATAGTTTAAAATGCATCCATTTATCACCACCGAGCCAACGCTCAATTCCATAAACCGTTGGTAGTGCGACTTCGGCAGATTTGAACGCACTCAACGCCAATAAAAGAACACCGTACACAATAAACACATACACCCAGAAAACATGAGGCGGTCGCTGTTCAATCATTTATGTTCAATCATTTACGTTCATTCATTTACTAATGCACATGTTTCCCGGTAAAGCCTTTAAAGAAGGTCAAAAATACAATTTTCACATCCATCCACAAAGACCATCGGCGAATGTAATCAAGATCGTATTCCACTCTGCCTTCCATTTTATCTAACGTATCGGTTTCACCACGAAAGCCGTTGATTTGTGCCCAACCCGTTATGCCAGGCTTCACCTTATGGCGCAGCATGTAATAAGGAATCAACTTACGGTATTCCTCATTATGCGCAACAGCATGGGGGCGAGGCCCAACTACCGACATAGACCCTTGCAAGACATTAATAAACTGTGGAAGTTCATCTAACGACGTTTTGCGTATAAAAGCACCAATGGGGGTAATACGTGCATCACCCTTAGTTGCCTGCACCACCTTGCTGCCATTATCTTGTGTCGTCATGCTGCGGAACTTCCACACCTCAATACGACGACCGTCAAGCCCGTAACGAACTTGTTTGAAAATGGCTGGCCCACGAGATGTCAACTTAACCAAGCCTGCGATAAACAACATTGGTAATGCGATTACAGTAAGCGTACACACAGAAAAAACAATATCGAACGCACGCTTAAGTACGTCATTAATGCCAAAGATAGGCGAATCGTACACGCTCAAGGTTTGCATACTGCCTACTTCGGTAAAACGCGCATGCAATAAGTTGTACGTGAAGAAATCAGGAATCAAATGAACAGAGGCTGTTGTGTCGCCGCACTTCTCTAAAACTTCCGCAATACGGGCCTGAGCTTTAAGTGGGAGGGAAATAAAGATCACCTCAAACTCGCCCTCTTGTGTGCGGCGAATCAAATCATCGATAGTGCCTGCCAAGTGCTCCTCAGGGAATTCATCAGCAAGACGCTCCGGTGAGCGATCATCAAAGTAACCGTAGAAGTTGTAACCAAGTTCGGGGCTTAACGCTAGCTGGCGGCGCATCTCTATGCCAGCTTCATTGATGCCTACAATAGCAACACAGCGTGTGTTGTAGCCCTTTGCCCGTATCGACCGTAAAAACTGTCGAAACACCAAGCGCCAACTGGACAAAAGAATTAAGGAACCAACCATCCAGCCACCAATCACAACACGCGAATAGCCCTCAGATACCTTCGCAAAGAAGCCCAGCATCATAAGACCAAACACGACAATCAACCACGCTGATGCCGTCGCTGTAATCATACGAATAGCAGAGGTACCCCGCCAAGAGCGATACACCTCAAGAGACTCAGCAATCAGAAGATAAGAAATAGACGCAATCAAACCAGCGGCAAGGTACAAGGGCGTAAAACCTACGCCGTAAATATTAACCGCCCCGAGAAGTACAATTAATATAAGAAACAAGTCGAAAGCGCGGTAAACAACCCCGAAACTTCCCTCATTCGAACGAATCAACCCTTGTTTACCCATATCTACTCCTTGAAAAACTCGCCAACCAAACGCCTTGCGCAACAAAAAAAGATAAAATCGCCGACACGATTTTAATGCTGAGAGAAAGTTCCCGGAATTATGCGACTGTGTTGACCGAATGTCCATTACCGACTAACAAGCAATGAATGACAAACCGGACTTCCTAGTGAATTGGGCTAAATTGTCGCCTATGAACACTCGATAATCGTTTTTCATGAATCTGTAAAGATCGCCGATTTCTTGATTGCCATCGTCATCGGCCCCTACAGCGATTCACTCGACGGAATCAAAACAGATGCTTCAGGCAACATCGCCTGAACTTTACTACGCAAGGCGTATTTTGCGTCGTCATCGCCATGCACAATACGAATTGCAGATGGCTTAAAACGCATACGTTTGACGAAATTGAGCAGATCTTTTTGGTCTGCATGAGCGCTGTAACCAGATAACGTATGAATACCCGCCCGAATATCAATACGTTGGTCATCGATAAACACATAGCCACCACGCGGGCCGTACTGTTGAATATCACGCCCCGGTGTTCCCACGGCTTGATAACCCACAAACACCACATCTGTGCGTTCATCGCCCAACAGAGCTTGCAGATAATTCATCATACGACCACCAGCGCACATGCCACTGGCGGCAATCACAATCGCCGGACGGCCTGAATCCGCCAAATACGATACCGTGCGTAAATGCTCCTTATGCGACTCAATCGTCGTGAGCTGTTCAAACGATAAAGGATGACGCCCCGCCCGAACCCGTTGTCGTGCCTCGGCATCCCATAACGACTTGAGCGAACGATAATGCGCGGTAAACTCAGAAGCCAAAGGAGAATCAACAATCACATCCAACTCCCCCCAAAGCTTCGCCTTAGACGACTCCGGCGACTTACGCGTTACCCGGTGAATAATCTCCTCAATTTCATACAGGAGCTCTTGCGTGCGGCCAATCGAAAACGCTGGAATCAACACCGTGCCCTTATTACTTAGGCAGCGCTCAATGGTCTTTTGTAATCGCGCACGACGAGTACGGCGGCCTTCATGGCACTTATCACCATAGGTACTCTCAATGACCAACTCATCGCAACGATACGGTGATTTAGGCGCAGGCAGTAGCGGGGAATATGGCGCACCTAAATCCCCCGAAAACACCACCCGCTTCGATCCGCGTAGTTTGAACTTGTCAGCACTGGTCGACAGCGCAAACTCCACATAAGCCGACCCAAGAATATGCCCGGCTCGATGCAACTTAGCCTGTACCCCAGCCACATCATCCAACGTGAACCAAGCATGATACGGCACAGCCACCAGCTGCTTTTTAAGCAATCGTAAAAAATTATTAATCAGAGACACATCGCGAGTCACGCCGATTTTTAAGGCATCTTCCAACACCAAGGGCAACAACTGTGCGGTTGCCTCAGAGGCATAAATAGGGCCATTAAAACCCGACGCCATCAAATAAGGAATACGACCCACGTGATCGATATGGCAATGCGTTACCACCAAAGCACGAACCGCAGACACATCAAAATCAATGGGCGACTCGCCCGCTTCAACACGAGACGACTCCGCCCCCTGAAACATACCGCAATCAATAAGAAAGGCATCACCAGAAGCAAGCGTTAAACGATGGCAAGAACCGGTAACACCATTCACCGCACCGTGATGAGAAATAGAATACATACGAAGCCCTCCGTGGCTTTTAAAAAAGAGTCATTGCTGTTAATGAAATAAAACACAGCGTACCGGCAACAGCGGCCAATCGCCACCATATACAACCACAGCACATAACTGCAACACCTACCTTCATCTTTCCAGCTCATAGCCTGCCCACGCAAAGGCTTGGGAGGGGAATTAAAAAAGCAGTAAACCACTGCTTAATTTGAAATACGACTGAGCGGCTTTTTCTTTATAAGAACTGAATTTAAGAGCTGAGCTTTAATTAAATTAAGCAGCTAGAGCCACGCAATTTGTTTGTGGTTTATGAAGACGCAGCCACACCTGTGGGCAGGTTTTAACTGTATCCCGATTACTGTTGCCCTCTTTGGTGGACTGCGTCCCCCGGGCGGACGACCCATCCCCCTGCTTCGCGCTTTACTGGACCGAACGCCCGATATTTACTGGATTTTTCAGTAACCGGCTCCGGCGGACATCCATGTCCGTATGGAGCCTCGTTCGGCATCCTGCCTCACGTTACCTGCAAATCTAACGTAAATCCCGGCGGCCCCAGAGGCGCATAACCTCCCCGCGATACCGTTATTTTGAGAAGTCGTGCGGGGCAGTCCTTTAATGAGTAATCAAACTAGCTTTAGATCAAATTCCTGCTTGGCTATTTCGTCTCTCTAACACCGCCTGATTTGAAATGCGGTTGTTCGGATTTTCTTTTAATCGGCATGCGTGCGGCGCCAGACAACAAAGTTATTCTGCGGCCTTTAGAGCAAAACCTTGCCCCGGAGCGATACAAAAAATATGGATACTTCAAAAGGTCGCTCCGGGGCGGATTGTTTTGCGTGCCGCATAATGACTGCCGTTGGCTGGATGAAGCCGGATGCGCCGAGAAGAGAGGATCGTAAGGAGAAGCCTCTCCTTGCATGGGGCCGGGGGCGGAGCCCCGAAAGGGACTTGAGTTTGAGAGCTGAGTTAGAGTTACTACATATTAGGTTTTCCAAGAAGGCAAACCCTGTAGCGAAGCTAATAAAGTCTCCCGCGAAGGCGGCGATAACTGTTAACTATTCAAAAAATCCAGATATAAAAAAGCCCTGCAAAGCAGGGCGTTTTTGTCAGCGATAAACATCGTTTAACGCTTAGCGTGTACCAAATACCACGATGGTTTTACCAGCCACGCTGATCAATGCCTGCTCTTCGAGTGCTTTCAGTACTCGGCCTGCCATCTCGCGTGAACAACCCACAATACGTCCAATTTCTTGACGGGTAATTTTGATCTGCATTCCGTCTGGATGGGTCATGGCATCAGGCTGCTTGCATAGGTCTAGCAAGGTACCAGCCACTCGGCCTGTCACGTCTAGGAAAGCGAGGTCGCCAGCCTTTCGAGTTGTGCGCGTTAGGCGCTCGGCCATTTGGCGGAAGATGCGGAAGATGAGTTCCGTATCTGAAGCCGCTAGCTCGCGGAAGCGTACGTAAGATATTTCAGCCACTTCACATGGTGTTTTTGCCCGTACACAGGCGGTACGTTCGGCGTTTTCGTCGTCGAATAGGCCCATTTCACCAAAAAAGTCGCCTTCGTTCAGGTAAGCCATGATCATTTCACGACCTTCATCGTCCTCGATGGTGACACTGACCGATCCTTTGGTCAGGTAGTACAGCGTATCGCTCAGTTCACCAACATGAATAATGGAGGTGCGGGCTGGGTAGCGCTTTTTGTGGCAGTGCGAGAGAAAGTTCTCAAGCGGTGCGTGCATCGATGGAATCGTGGGGATGATCATTTTTTATTATCCTTAACAGTCTGAGGCCATTATTACCTATCCATGGGTTTAGTAGAACCGGTGATAGGGCCATTTTTATGCCATTCTGTTGCATTTTGACGATAAAGGGTGAATTTTACCTAGAGAACATTATCCGAAGTTCGCGTCTATTCGTGTCTATGATAAGCTCCGCGCTTTTACACGCGTCGGAGTTGATTGATGAAAACAACAGTTAAGTGGGTCGATAATGCGATGTTTTTGGGTGAGTCGGGCAGCGGACATACCGTTGTTATGGATGGACCTGAAGAGAACGGCGGCCGAAATATGGGTATTCGTCCGATGGAAATGTTGTTGATTGGTCTAGGCGGTTGTACCAGCTTCGACGTGATGAGCATTTTGACCAAGCAGCGTTTGAAGGTGACGGATTGCGTTGCAGACATTGAAGCGGAACGTGCCGATGCAGTGCCTTCGGTGTTTACCAAAATACATGTTCATTTCCGTGTAACAGGTCATGCGCTGAAAGAGTCGGCAGTAGAGCGTGCGGTAAAACTGTCTGCTGAAAAATATTGCTCAGCCTCTATCATGCTAGAGCAGGGCGGCGTTGAAATTACACACAGTCATTCAGTGATTGAAGCTAGCTAAGCTTCTTTTCGGATAATTTTTGAGAGTTACTTTATAAGGGGATCTGCAATTGAATGATAAGTTGCGTCTGCACGGTTTCAACAACCTGACCAAAACTCTGAGTTTTAATATTTACGATATCTGTTATACCAAGACAGAAAAAGAGCGTCAGGAATACATTGAATATATTGATGAACTCTACAGCGCGGATCGTTTAACTAAGATTCTCTCTGATGTGGTTGATATTATTGGTGCACACATTTTGAATATTGCGCGTCAGGATTACGAGCCTGAAGGCGCGAGTGTGACCATGCTGATTGCTGAGCATGAGGTGTTGCCAAGCAAAGATTTAATGGAAGAGAAGCCAGGCCCTCTGCGTGATTCTGTCGTGGGGCATTTGGATAAATCGCATGTGACGGTACATACCTACCCAGAAAGCCACCCAGAAGGCGGTATTTCTACCTTCCGTGCGGATATTGATGTGTCTACGTGTGGTTTGATCTCACCGTTAAAAGCATTGAACTATCTCATTCATTCGCTCGAGTCTGATATCGTTAATGTCGATTACCGTGTGCGTGGTTTTACCCGTGATGTTGATGGCGTAAAGCACTATATCGATCACGATATTAATTCTATCCAAAATTACCTCACAGAAGACACGCGTAACGCGTACGAGATGATTGACGTGAATGTGTATCAGGAAAACTTGTTTCACACTAAGATGCTTCATAAAGACTTCGATTTAGATAACTTCCTGTTTGGTGAAGGTTCAAAGGCCATGAGTGCTGATGAGCGCGCAGAAGTGGAAGCTAAGCTACGCAAAGAAATGCTCGAAATTTTCTATTCACGTAATATGACCTAATGACCTCGGCTCAGAGACTCGCTGGGCTGATGGTTGCTCAGGCGCTGGCATTAAGTTCAGCGCCTTTGATGGTGTTTATTGGCGGCTTAATTGGCGCACAACTCCATCCGGATCCTTCTTTTTCGACCCTCCCTATTGCTGCCATGATTATTGGTATGGCGTCAGCGGTGTGGCCTGCGTCTCGGTTAGCGGGGCGCTATGGTCGTCGACCTATCTTTGTTGGGGCTATGCTGGTTGGCGTTGTTTCGTCACTACTGGCCGCGTTTGCGGTCTACCAGTTCTCTTTCTGGGGCTTTACGGCGAGTGCGTGGTTGTTCGGCTGTGTGGGCGCAGTGATTCAGCAGTTTCGTTTTCTTGCCATGTCTTTTGTGCCTCAAGATCAGCAAGCCTCGGCAGCTTCTAAGCTTTTGTTGGCGGGCTTAGCATCGGCGTTTATTGGCCCTGAACTATCATCTCTAGCCGAGTATTTTCCGGCGTTGGGTTTCGCTGCTGCATTTATTGGGTTATCACTCTGCATGCTGCTGGCAGGTGTCGTGTTGCTATTTGTGGTGCCGGTAAAGACGTCGGTGAATACAGCAATAAAGGAGGCTGAACCGAGAAGCTGGACAGAGCTATTCCGTCAACCTGATTTGATCTTGGCTATGTCGGCGGCTGCGGTGGCCTATGTGGTGATGTCGTTTGTTATGACGGCCACGCCACTAAGTATGACGACGCTCTCAGGTCATGATGTCGGTGATGCTAAGTGGATTATCCAGAGCCATATTGTCGCTATGTTTTTACCGTCGTTATTTACTGGGCGTTTAGTCGGGTATTTCGGTATCCATCGAGTGATGCTGGTGGGGCTTTTGTTGTTTGTGTGCAGTCTTTGTATTGGTGCGTACGATGAGAGCTTGCTGCACTACTTAGGCAGTTTGATATTGTTGGGTGTTGGCTGGAATTTTTTGTTTGTTACTGGAACGGCGCTCTTAGCTCAATGCTATCAATCAGGGGATGCCGCTAAAGTTCAGGGCATGAATGATATGCTGGTGTTTGGCACTCAAGCGATAGGATCTCTTGGGTCCGGGGCTATTTTATTGATGTTCGGTTGGCAGGCCTTGTTGCTGATTGCGGCTACCGGGCTTGTTTGGTTAGCTCTGGTGATGAGCTGGAATTATCACCTACGGCATAACAACTAATTTAGCGGTTACGCGTAGGGTAGGTTGGCGCTTGTAAGCTTTTACAAGGCACTTTGATTGATCGCGCTTCCTTTAAGCAGCACGTAATTATACCGCCAGAAATCACAAAAAAAGCCAAAACCGCGTAAGTTAACAGCATGCTTTACTCCACTTATTAATCGCATTAACTCAATTAAGTGTAGACCTTACTTGCTGTTTTTCCTGTGAGTTAGCTCATTATTTAGGGTGTGAGACACACAAAAGTTTAAAACCGTGAGCCTGTACCATAACGTCGACTTTATTGAAGGACTCAGCGGCCCACTCTTCATAGCCTAAGTGGCGATTGGCGACGATCCATACTTGGCCATCACGAGTGAGCTGGCGTCGTGCATCGCGAAATAAGCGCAATGCGAAATCGTAGTCGGTGCGTTTACCTTGATGAAATGGCGGGTTACTGAAGATGTAATCAAAACGTCCGGAGACGTCTTCTAAGCCATCGCTAGCGAGTATTTCTACGGTTTGCCCTAGACGCACGCTATTTAATTCGGCGCTGCGTAATGCCAATGCGTCGACATCCGTAAGTATCACGTCGAGCTTTGGGTTACGAACTTTCATGGTGAGCCCAATAACCCCTGAGCCACAGCCTAGATCCAAAATACGTCCGTGGGCAGGTGCTGGGATGTTTTCTAGTAATAAGGCCGTGCCTTTATCCAGTTTCCCATGGCCAAATACGCCGGGCAGGGTCAGAAAAGTGCGCTCATCAGCGGTAAATGAACGTGCATATTTTAGCCAATTAGGCGCAACGTCTGTTGGCTTGAAGTCCAAGGACCAAAAGCCACAATGGCGAGCGCTGTCAATTTTGGTGCAATCGTTCGCAATTTCTTTTGTGGCAGACTTGATGCTTTTACCGCCGGCATCATTGGCAGCAACGACATAACAACTGGTTGCGACTGAGGCCAGCATAGTGAGAAGTGTTAGCCCCTCCACTTTGGACTTTGGCCATAATAAAATCACGACCTTATCTTTTAAGGTGCTGACATCGGTCGGGCCAAAGGTAATATCATCATCACTGATGTGTCCGCGATACGCCTGGGCGGTTAACCAGTCGGTGGTGCTGATTTTAATATTGTGTGTTTTAACGTGCTCAAGCCAAGGGCCGGATAGTTGTGCTTCATTACCTAAGATAGTTGTGTTGCTTGTTAATAACATGGGGTGACGTAGTAGGGCGTCGTACACATTGCTCATTCGTTGATTCCGATCAGTACATCTTTAATGGTTAAGGCATCTTGCTGCGCATCACCACTGAGCGTCATCAGGCCTTTGCGTCGAAGCATATCGGCTTCGTCTTGATGGAAGCCGGTACAGAAAATTAATTGGCCGCTTTCTGCCGCAAGGGTTTGTAGCTGCTGACGTTGAACATCATTCGCGATCGAAGGAATTCGTATGACAGCGCCATCTAATTGTTGCTTGGCGATGAGCATTGCTAATTCTGTGGTCGGAATATTACCCGCTAGACGCAAAACACGAATGCCAAGCTGTTTTAGTAATACGCCGAGAAGCAGAAGTTCCAATTCATCATCATAGGTGGTGTTGGCGAGTGCGAGGGTACCTTTGAGTGCGGTTTCTGAACTATCAGATAGTCGAGCGGTTAACCGGCCTTGTAAAAAACCACCAAAAAACTGTAAGTGCGATAGTCCTAATGGCTGGGTCACTTGCTCTTTTAATTGCTGGTGTAGGGGTAATAAAAGAAAGCGTAAGGTGATGTCGACAGGAAAAAAATTGGTGACCTCATCAAGTAGCGCGGCAATCTCTTGGTCGTCGAACTCTTGTATGGCTTTTGCAAGTCGGCTGCGATACTGATTCCACTGCGAAGGCTGCGAAATGGTTGTTTTTAACTCAGGCTCAGGCGCGCCGTTAACTAACATTGCCTTGGCCTGAGAGATAGGGATGCCACGTTGTAGGAGCGATACCACTTTCTTAATAAGTTGAATGTCGGCTTCGGTATAGAGCCTGTGCCCTTTTGCGGTGCGCTTGGGGGTGATCAGTTCATAACGTCGCTCCCAAGCTCTGAGCGTAATGGCATTCACACCGGTCTCGTTGGAGACCACCCGAATGGGATAATAGGCAGCTTGAGGTTCAGAGGACGACGACATGGGGAAATCTTATTCCAAATTTGTACAAATCAGTCCAAATTCTATAAGTAGTTGTACATAATGTAAAAGAAAGCCCGGTCTCACTCCGATGTTTTTGTGATTTAGATCTAGTTTCCCCCGACTTCTTGCGATTGATTTGGTGATAGGTGTGGTTAGAATGGCGTAAGTGGCATTTTTACTGGTGTATCTGCGTGATAGCATGCGTTACACAATCGGTGTTAAATACGCTTTTATTTACCTAATATTTTTACAATACCACTCTAGATGGAGAGTAATGCATGGTCACAGACCTGAATGATGAGCAGGGGCCAATCAGCCTAGAATTGTTAAAAAAGGCTGTAGATGCATCGAACGACGGTATCGTTATCGCCGAACAAGAAGGCGACGACAACATTCTAATCTATGTGAATAAGGCGTTTGAGCGTTTAACCGGATACAGTGCAGAAGAAATTTTGTATCAAGATTGCCGTTTTTTACAAACTGGCGATCGAGATCAAGCTGGCTTACAAGAAATCCGTGAAGCGATTAAAGACGGCCGTAATGCACGTGTCGTTCTCCGTAATTATCATCGTGATGGCAGCATGTTTTGGAATGAGTTGAGTATCTCGCCTATTCATAATGAACAGGATCAACTGACTTATTACATTGGAATTCAGAAAGACGTTACAGCGCAAGTGAATGCCGAAAATCGCGCTCGTGAAGCGGAAGAAGAGTTGGCACGCTTAAAGGCGAGTATGTAACACCGATGCTTTAGAACTAAAAATTTAGAATTAGAACTTTAGAACTAACAAAGGGAGCCGAGGCTCCCTTTTTTGATTACAAAAAAACGTTACGCCTTTTTGTAAGCTTCCGCTGACTTCACGATCATATCGCGAGCTTCATCGGCGTTGCCCCAGCCTTGTACCTTAACCCACTTACCTTTCTCAAGATCTTTGTAGTTCTCGAAGAAATGTTGGATTTGGTCACGTAGTAACTGTGGAACGTCATCAATATCTTTCACGTCGTTATAAAGCTGGGTTAGCTTTTCGTGTGGAACGGCCACTAGCTTAGCATCGCCGCCAGCTTCGTCTTCCATGTTTAATACGCCCACAGGACGTGCACGGATAACGGAACCAGGAGCAACAGGGTAAGGTGTGATAACCAATACGTCTAGTGCATCGCCATCGTCGGCTAGCGTGTCTGAGATATAGCCGTAGTTCGCTGGGTAGAACATCGGGGTTGCCATGAAGCGGTCAACCATTAGGCAATCCATATCTTTGTCGATTTCATATTTAATCGGCGAGTGGTTTGCAGGAATTTCGATGACGACGTAGATATCGTTTGGCAGGTCTTTACCAGCGCTAATCGCGTTATAGCTCATAATATGATCCGTTAGGTGATGGTTTAAATTTCAATGATCGCGGGATTATAGACACATATAAGACGTTCTGACAGTTCCACTAGGGTCTAAGACTCACTAGAGTTCCCCTAAAGCTTCTATAATCAAGGCATAATTGCGCGAAAGAAGCGTAAAGCAATAAAAGAAAGCAGCATACAGCAACAAAAGAGAGTAGCGATGAACTGGTTCAAACACGTATTAGTGAGTGCGTTTGTGATGTCATTTCCGTTATCAGCAACGGCTAATGATATGTTTTTTCCTGACGCAGAGTTTGACGACACGGATATCGTCCCTGAAGTATTAACCGCAACACGCCTTAAGCAGCCCAGAGCCGAAGTACCGGGCAGTATGACGGTGATTGATGCCAAGCAAATAGAACGTTGGGGGGTAAGAACGATCCCCGAGCTAATGCGCTTTGTGCCGGGTATGTTTGTGAAACACGGCTCAGACGATGCGGTGGCTTATCATGCCTCCAGTCCGTCTTTGATGCGACGAATGCAGGTGCTTATTGATGGGCGTTCGGTGTATCGCGCTGGCCTAGCATCCGTCGGATGGGATGATATTCCCGTGGCTCTTGAAGATATTCAGCGTATTGAGGTGTTTCGCGGCCCTAACGCGGCTACTTATGGCGCGAACGCGTTCATGGCGACGATTAATATCGTTACCTTTCATCCTGCGGATACCTTAGGTTCACGTGCTTATGTGCGCAAAGGGCATCAGGGGACTCGTGACTATTTCGCCAGTCATTCCGGGCAGGCTGGCGAAACTTTATATCGTCTAACGGCTGTTTCAAAAGAAGATGATGGTTTTGATGGCAGTGAAGATGATGGCCCAGGAGATACCTACCATGATGCAACACGAGATCGGTTTGTGAGTTTGAACCTCACCAACACCTTGAGTGATCGTACTATGTTGCTCACTGAAGCTGCCTACAAAAGTGGACGTAAACAGTTGCCGCAAGCCAGCGCAGAGCCTGAAGCCCCGAATGAAGAAAACGACAGCGGTTTTTTGTATTCACGATTAAATCATGAGTTTTCTGTGAATCATTCAATGCAACTACAGGCGTATTGGCAGACAGAATCTCGCCGTGCGACTCGTAAAAACTGTGGGCCTTCGGTGACTTTGTCATCTGAGTTGTATGCATTGTATGACCAAGATCCCTATTGGGCAGATGTGGTGGGGCGAACGATCCCGGGCGCATTAATGAGTCAAGATAGCAGCCCAGAGTCTTATGCTCAGGCACAAGCCTTGGTTCAAGGAATCGCTCTTGGTGCGGTAACTCCTGGTCAAGTTGAGGCGGCAATTGAAGATGCCACTGAACGAGACTTTGATATTTCACAGGCGGACCTTGATCAAGCACAGCAGATATTCATCAACGCTTTTAACGGCAGCGACTTCAGTAATTTAGCCGAAGTGGTGTGTGGCGAATACGACGTTGATATGAAAGAACAGCGTGTCGATGTTGAATGGCAAGACACAATGCAGTGGTCGGATTCGCTGCGTTCGGTTGCAGGGTTGAGCTACCGCCGTGATCAAGTGGAGTCAGAGACCTATTTTAACGGGGTGGTGAGCAGTGATTTATTCCGGATTTTTGCGAATACCGAATGGCATATCACTGAGCGTTTGATTGCAAACGTGGGCGGTATGTACGAAAACGAGGATACCAACGATGCGGTCTTTTCTCCGCGTGTGGCGCTGAACTTGTTAGTGAAACCCCAGCAGAGCCTGCGTTTGGTCTATTCCACGTCAGTTCGTTCGCCAGACCTTCTTGAGAAATCACCGGATTATTCTATTGAAGTCGCTGAGTTAACCGACAATTATCTCGGCCTAGATAAAGCGCTTTACTATGCGCACCAGCAGGGGCGCTTTGGCCAGCTTGAACACGAAAAAATCACCAGTGTTGAACTGGGCTACTATGCTCGTCTTCCGGCACGTGATATTGCGTTCGATGTAAAGCTTTATAAAGATCATCTTTATCAGCTGATCTCAAACCCGCTGAACCTACAAACACCCGTTACCAACTCTGATACCACCTTAGATATCAAAGGGGTGGATTGGCAAGTTACGTGGACACCCGTTAGAGAACATAGCTTTTGGTGGTCGGGTGCTTATGTGGATACTGAGGTCAGGTTAGGGGATACCTCCTTTTTAACGCCGGACGAAATTGGGCGTTTGCAGGATGTCGAGACGCGTCTCAGTGCAGAGTACAGTAACAATCTTAGCTGGACGTTTGACCCCGGAAGTTGGCAGATTACACAATCCTATTTTTGGCATAACGCCTATAATCGTGACCGTACCAATCCTAAGCATTATCGTCGTTACGAACTGCATTGGCATAAGGCGTGGCCAGTGAAAGGTGTGAGGATTAATACAGATGTGTTCTGGCATCATTTAATCGATGATAATTACATCACCTATTCGAATGAAGTCTACTCACAAACGGATCTTGGTTATTTACAGGTGGGCATTAACTTCTAATGAAGCTTCGGTTCTTCGGCGTATTTGTCGTACTGCTTTTACTGTTTGGTCAGGCGCACAGCGATGTTGTGATTCTGGCTGAGCAGAGATCGTCTGTGCTCGACAAATTAGCGAAGAACTTAACCGAGTTGATTGCGAAGGACGTAAGTCACCACACGTTAGAATATACGAAGAACCTCAAAAGCACGGATATTGTAATTTTGGCGGGGGATAAAGCGGTCAGCCAATGGCGAGGCTCACAGCCTTCGATCGCTATATGGGTCGGGCGTACTGTTATTGATGAAAATCATGCGCATTTATCCAGTGCGATTTATTCGGAGCCACCGGTGGCAAGGCAATTGGCGCTGGCACGTTTTTTGTTTCCGGATGCGCGTATTTCTTCAATTTATTCTAATCAGGCTGAAGAGTGGCTGGTTAGCGAGCTTAAAGTGGCTGAGGGCAGTGGGTTAAGTCTGGTGTTGCAATCCGACGATCAAACGTTGAATTACGCTCTCAAAAAAGCGCTTTCCGGGTATGACGTACTGTTAGGGGTGGCCGACAGTACGATCTACAATCCGTCTACGGTTAAAAATATATTGATTTCGGCCTATCGTCAGAACATTCCTTTGATTGGGCCTCACAGGGCTTATATTCGTGCAGGCGCTATTGCGACGACGTATAGCTCTCTAGAGCATACAACGACTCGGCTTGCAGAAATGATCATGGCTGAGCGTTTACCTGCGGTGGGATACAACCCGTATTTTACTGTTATGTTTAATGAGCAGGTTGCTCGATCATTAAACATACTACTTCCGGCATCGCCTGAAGCCGTTGCAGAGGCGATTCGGTCGTTATAATTCAGATGGTTTGCTTGGGCCAAGCTTTGATAAACCAGGACGACTCACTTTGTTTTGGCCTTTTTGAATACTTCATATTGAGCCGTGAAGCCTCATTTTGTTCCTGAGGAAGACTTTTTATCTGATATAGGTCGCGTTAGCTCCACATGGGGTTACACTTATACGTTGTGTTAGATTACCTACATGGCCAGCGGCATTGACGCCGAGCCTTCAGTTAAAGAGCAGTTTGATCGACTGCGAGGGTTATTGAAAGAGAATGCGCTGCATGGAAGCGATGGTGAGAATTGTGTGGACCAGTGTCCTGCTGCTTTTATCGGTAGGCGTGTCTGCGGATGTTATTTTATTGAGCAGCTCACCGTCTAAGGTCGCTAGCTCTTTACAGGCCCTCTTGGCTGAGCGGTTAAACACCCCTGTCCAACTTATTTCAAATGTTAACCAGCCGCTCCATTACGAGCGCTATGAGCTTGCGATTGCTGTTGGCGCTGATGCTCTTAAAGACTATTCGGTTCCTAAATCCCTTCCTCTTATCGCTGCCTTTGTTAGTCAAACAGAGTATCAAATGTACTCGGATCGTTTATCGAGCGCTGTATTTGTCGAGCCTCCGATGGAGCGTCAGCTACGCTTAGCGGAGACCATCCTTGGAGAGCAACGAGAATACGGAGTATTGGTTCAAAAACAAGCGTCAGCAGATGTACTCCGCAGCGGTGTCAATGTTTATGTGGTGGAAGAATTCGAGACGCTTAACCACGCGTTGATTAAGTTACTGGCAGAGAATCAGGCGCTTATCGGTGTTTACGATCCCCAACTGTATAGTCCTAACAATATTAAAAATATCCTCATTACCGCGTACCGCCATAATCGCCCTTTGATTGGGCCATCTTCTGCATACCTTCGCGCCGGAGCATTGGCGACCACGTACAGCGATTTGAATGATGTAGCGGAGCGTTTAAGTGAAATCGCATTGCGCTATAAAAATAAAGGCGACTGGATAAAAGCGGACTTTAACCCTTATTTTAGGGTGGGGTTTAATGAGCAGGTTGGACGCTCGTTAAATTTATTACTCCCTGATATTGATGATGTGACACGCACACTGCATCAGCGGGAGGAGAGCGAATGAGAATCCGTCACTGGCCGGTACGAACACGAGCCGTTGCTTTAGCAGCTATTCCTGCGTTGGTCACGGTGGTGCTACTGACTATGTTGCACATGATGGCTCGTTGGTCTGACGCAAGTAAAAGCAGCGAGGCGACTGTTAAGCTGATGATTGAAAGCATCAGTGCTTCTGCTGAATATCCTGTTATTTCAGGTAATTATGACTTGTTAATGCCACTCATTGATGCAGCTTTAAATGAACCTGAAATAGCTCTCGTTCGTGTGGTCTCCCCGGATGATGAGGTATTAATTGAAGCATCGGTGGATGGCTTTGATCAAGTTGACCTTGATAGCGTACAAATATTTCGTAAAACATTGTTGCGTGACGTAGTCGAGCTAGATGGTTTTTCTGAATTTGGTGAGCTGATGGTGGCTTCGCAAGAGCTGGCGAAGGTGGAAGTGGGTATGACCAATCACTTCACCCGTGAACGTGATTTAAGCATTTTATATCAATCGCTAATCTCCGGATTGCTGGTGGTATTGCTGGCGGGAATGATGGGGCGATATATGGCTTTGATGATCGTCAGGCCGATAGAGCGAGTGGCTGAATTTATATCTAATTTAGCGGATGGTGCTTATTGGCAACGTACCGATGCCAGTGATGGCGCCGAAGTCGGAAACCTACAAGAAAACAGTAACCGCCTTGCCGAAACCCTTGAGCAAGCGCATGCCGAGCATCAAGAATTTACGGCACGCTTGATTGACGAGAAAAAACTGGCTCGTAGCGCCAGTGAGGCAAAAAGTAAGTTTCTGGCGATGATGAGTCATGAGTTAAGAACGCCGCTCAATGGCGCGATGGGAATGTTGCAGTTATTGGACCAGAAGCAAACACAGGGTGAGTTCGAGACCGAAAAATACCAAGCAGAACAAAGCTTGATTCTACTGAATCAGCTATTGGATGACATTATGGTGGTTGCGGATACCAGTAAACAATCTGCCCCGGTGATTCCGGAATACTGTCAGTTGAATGATTATCTAGAACCCGTATTTGAGCAGTTACGCTTAAGGGCTATGTCCCATGGGTTATCGTTTATTGCCGAAATTGGTGTCACATTACGACAGGCTCCAGTACTTACGTATCCGGGGCTAATTCGTCAAATTTTACGTCACCTAACCGATAACGCATTAAAGTTTACCCAGCAAGGCATGGTGTCTGTGAGCATACTGCCAGCCGATGATGGCTTGCAGGTGATTGTTACCGATACCGGGATAGGCATTCCGGAAGAAAGTTATGATGAAATATTACAGCCATTCTCCCAGTTAGAATCCGATGCTAATCGGCAGTTTGGTGGTGTTGGCCTTGGCTTGACGATTACTTCACATGTCGTACGCATGCTAGGGGGGACGCTAGAGTTTGCTCCTCAGGCGGGAGGGGGCAGTGTGGTTCGAGTGCGATTACCTGCGGTTTCTCAGATGTCTGAAGAGCCAAGGGAAAGGGCAACAATCGACAACAAACAGGCCTCGATCTTAATTGTTGAAGACAATGAAGTGAACCTTAAGGTCGCAGAGAAAATGCTAAACAAGGTCGCCCCTAATATGGTTATTAGCTCGGTACTGTCCGGCGAAGCAGCGCTACAAGTCATTGAGCGTAAAGCCTTTGATCTGATTGTTATGGATTGCCAAATGCCAGGGATGGACGGTTTCGAAACCAGTCAAAAATTGCGTGAACGACATTTTGAAGGTGTTATTGTTGCGTGTACTGCCAATACGACGGATGGCATAGAGGCGCGTTGTTTAGGTGCAGGGATGAATGATTATATGCCGAAGCCATTAAGGCTCGAAGGAATACGGCACATGTTAACGCGCTGGTTAGGAGTCGCGTCTGAATCAGACAGCAAATGAGATACCTGATTCAGACAATGAGAGCGTGGCTACTTACTTGTGGTAGCTAATCGCCGTTGTCACTTCATCGGCTGACCCCATCACCACAGAAACACGCTGGTGAATCGCTTCAGGATCAATTGCCATAATATCGTCAAAAGCCGTACTGGCTTTGCCACCCGCTTGCTCGACCAACATGCTCATTGGGTTCCCTTCGTACATCAAGCGTAGTTTGCCCGGCTTAGAAGGGTCACGGCTGTCGTACGGGTACATGAAGATACCGCCACGAGTCAGAATCCGGTGAATCTCAGCCACCATCGACGCAATCCAACGCATGTTGTAACGCTTACCTAAAGGGCCTTCTTCGCCTTGTAATAAGTCAGCGACGTAGTTTTGCATTTCAGGTAACCAGAAACGCTGATTAGACATATTGATGGCAAACTCAGACGTCGTGGCTGGGATGGTGATGTTTTTACGTTCCAAGACAAACTCACCAATACGAGGGTCTAACGTAAACGCGTGTACGCCATTGCCGGTTGAGAATAAGAGTAACGTTGATTGGCCATACAAAACATAACCCGCCGCGACTTGCTGATTACCTGCTTGTAGATACGTGCTTTCGCTTGCGCCGTCAGCACCCGGCGCGGCTTTTAAAATCGAAAATATAGTGCCAACCGTGACGTTGACATCAATGTTTGATGAGCCATCCAATGGATCGAAAAGCACTAAGTAATCGCCATCTTTGTTACAAGCGACTGGGTCTGGCTCTTCTTCGCTGGCTAGCCCGCGCACCTGAGGCATGGCGGCTAGGCAATCTTTAATCAGATCATTGGAGATAACATCCAATAGTTTCTGGCACTCGCCTTGAACGTTTTCTTGTTCGGCACTGCCGATTACGCCAGCTAATGAACCAAGGTTTAAACGGTAGGCGATGTCTTTGCAGGAGACCATCAAGCCATCAATGATATTTGCCACATCTTTGTTATCGGTGTGGCTGTCTAAAAAGGTGCGAAGGCGTTGCATGATGGATTCCTCTCGATACTGGCTATGGGCAATTAAGTGTTGATGGCAGATTTGCTGCAATCACACAGCTATAGTTCCGTGCTGCCCGTGTTGATATGCCGCGCATACTAACCTAATCAGGCCGGAAATTCAGTCCCTCGGTATCAATGCATATGACACTTCGTGCATTACTGGTGTTGGGGCAGGGTGCACCGGCGTGTAAACTAAGCGGTATCTTTATCCTCGGGTCATAACATGAAGCTTCACATACTCGGCATTTGCGGCACTTTTATGGGATCACTGGCGCAGTTGGCGAAAGAGCTGGGCCATCAAGTCTCTGGTTCTGATACTGGCGTGTATCCACCTATGAGTGATCAGCTTGAAGCCGCAGGTATCACCTTAATTGAAGGTTTTGATCCACAAGGTATTCCGACAGACGTCGATCTGGTGATCGTAGGGAATGCCATGTCACGAGGAAATCCATCGGTTGAATACGTGTTAGATCGCGGTATTGCTTACACCTCTGGCCCGCAATGGCTGGGGGACTATGTCTTGCGCGGACGTTGGGTCGCAGCAGTCGCAGGGACTCATGGCAAAACGACAACGGCAAGTATGCTGGCATGGATTTTAGAATACGCGGACATGGCTCCGGGTTACTTAATCGGTGGCGTACCAGAAAACTTCAGCGTGTCAGCCCGATTGGGAGATTCTCCATTTTTTGTTATTGAAGCGGATGAATACGATACCGCCTTTTTTGATAAGCGTTCCAAGTTTGTGCATTACCACCCACGCACCTTAATTCTTAACAACTTAGAATTTGATCATGCGGATATCTTTCCTGATTTAGCCGCCATTGAACGTCAGTTTCATCATCTTGTGCGCACGGTTCCAGCGACTGGGCAGATCATTCGCCCAGGTGCTGTGGCAGCGTTAACTCGGGTTGAAGAGATGGGGTGTTGGACGCCGGTTAAAACCTTTGCGGAAAACGAAGGCGATTGGCGCTGGCACTGCATCAGTGACGATGCCAGTGAATTTGATGTGCTGTTTGAGGGCAAATCGTATCGTGTGGACTGGGCATTAACCGGGCAGCATAATTTGACGAATGCGGTTGCCTCCATTGCAGCGGCAAGGCACATGGGTGTGACGCCAGAGATTGCAGCACAAGCTTTGTGCGAGTTTCGTTCGGTTAAGCGGCGCATGGAATTAGTGAATCCTGAGCAGCCGATTGCCGTATACGATGATTTTGCGCATCACCCTACGGCCATACAAACCACGCTTCAGGGGGCGAAAGCCAGCTTGTCGAAATCCGGTAAAGGGCGATTGTTAGCTGTGCTAGAACCACGTTCGAATACCATGAAGTTAGGGCACCATCGTCATGAACTGGCCGCCTCTGTGAATGATGCTGACGTTAGCTTTTGGTTTCAGCCAGAGAATATTGAATGGTCGTTAGAAGAGGTCACGGCTCACTGTCAGCAAGCGGCTTCTGTTTATGATGATACCGAACGTTTAATAGAGGCCGTCGTTGCCGAAGCGCAACCGGGTGATCGAATTGTGGTGATGTCGAACGGCGGTTTCCAAAACGTACCGCGTCGAATAGCAACCGCTTTAGCCAAAATAGAGGAAGCATCACATGCCTAAACGTGTATTAATCGCCATGACCGGAGCCTCTGGATCTGCGTATGCACTTCGTTTGGGACAAGTGCTCATTGCTAACGATATTGGCGTCGATTTTATTATTTCGAAAGCTGCTCTGTTGGTGATCGCAACAGAAACTGAATTGACCTTACCCGCCAAGCCGCAAGCGCAAGCCCAAACACTACGAGATTATTACGAGTGTGATGAGTCGGCGTTACGTGTCTTTGGTCGGGAAGACTGGATGGCGCCTTGGGCATCGGGGTCAGGCCAGCCAGGCCCCGTAGTGGTTTGCCCTTGCAGTACGGGTACCTTGTCAGCCATTGCCACCGGCGCGAGTAACAATTTGACCGAACGTGCCGCGGATGTTGCGCTTAAAGAACGACGCCAATTGATATTAGTGCCGCGAGAAACCCCATTTTCGGAAATTCATTTAAATAATATGCTCACCCTGACGCGCATGGGGTCGGTTATACTTCCTGCTTGTCCGGGCTTTTATCATGAGCCGAAAACGATCAATGACTTGGTCGATTTTGTCGTCGCGCGGATATTAAATCAGCTGGGAGTCGCCCAGACACTTATGCCTTCTTGGGGTTACGGCTCTGAAGCAACTAGCAGTAACACAGCGGAGACCAAAAATGACTGAACAAACACCGGATTCTAAAGTAGACAATGAGACTGAATCAGACCCAGGGAAATGGGCCTTTGTTGGTTTTATTGCCGGGGTTATAGTGACGGTTTTTGCATTGCAATATTACGGTTATGTTGTTTTTCCGAAAAAAGAAGATCGTGCCATCGTCGAAGAATTTAAGCTGTTATCGCTTGCGCCTGAATACGATGTGAAAGTGTCTCCAAAGTCATCCGGTAAAGAAGCCTTCTGTCAGGCGGGTTATTTGCTACTTAGACCACAGAATGGCAAAGAACTGGCTGGTATTCTTGTGGATGAAAAAAATCGTGGAATTGAATGTCATGGCCCTGTAGGGACCGACATTCCTGAGGAATAAATACTAATTATGTGGCGCTCCCCTCTGATCTTAGCGTTTGCAGCAATATTCGCATTGCCTGCCTTCGCTGCGCTCAACGATCTAGATAACGATGGCATTGCAGACGCGCAGGACCCGGACCGAGACGGTGATGGCCTATCTAACTTTCTTGAGTCCGCAGCAGGCTTTGATCCTGATGTCGCCGATCAAGTAGACACTGATGGTGACGGCATTCCTAACTCTATTGATGACGATATTGATGGCGATGGTGTCCCCAATCAGAATGATGCCTTCCCACTCAATAAACGCGACTGGATTGATACTGATGCTGATGGTGTAGGTGATAACAGCGATAAAGATCTTGATGGCGACGGCATAGCGAATGATTATGAGGAAAAGTTAGGCTACAACCCCAAAGATATGGACTCACGTCCTAAAGATCGCGATAAAGATGGAATTCCTGATTTACTTGATCCCGATATGGACAACGATGGTGTTGCTAACAGTGAAGACGCCTTTCCGCTGAATGACAAAGAGTGGTCCGACCTAGACCGTGACGGCACGGGCGACAATAGCGACAGTGATCGAGACGGCGATGGCGTAAGTAATCAGTTTGAAGAAAATGCGGGAACCGACCCTAATGATCGTTTTTCTGCGCCTAAAGATACTGACCGAGATGGCACCCCAGACTCGTTAGATGATGACCGTGACGGTGACGGCGTTAAAAATGACGATGACTTGTACCCTGATAATATTTCCGCATGGGCTGACACCGATAGCGATGGCATACCCGATAACGAAGACCCTGACGCCGATGGTGATGGCATCCCGAACGTCTTTGAATTACACCTAGGCACCAGCCCGCTTGATCCTAACAGCAAACCGTCGGATGTTGATGGTGACGGTATGCCAGATTACTTCGACTCTGACGTGGATGGTGATGGCTTCGAAAATGCGTCAGATACCTTCCCTGAAGATGGCAAAGAGTGGATTGATACCGATGGTGACGGCATGGGGGATAACCAAGACCTTGACCGCGATAACGATGGCTACAATAACGATATTGAAGCTCAGGCGGGCTCTGATGATCTGGATGTTAATGATGTGCCAGCCGATATGGATAGCGATGGCATTATCGATATTCTCGACGATGATATGGACGGCGATGGCCATCTTAATACTGAAGATGCATTCCCTAAAGATATAAACGAATGGGAAGATTTTGATGGTGATGGTATTGGTGATAACACAGATGAAGATCTAGATAACGACGGTATCAACAACGAGTTTGAGTTAACACTGAGCTACGACCCATACGATGCGACGAGCGTCCCGGCTGACTTTGATAACGATGGAGTGCCTGATGAACTCGATACGGATCTTGATGGTGACACCATAGGCAATGAGATGGACTTGTTCCCGCGTGATCCTTCTGAGTGGTTTGACTTAGATGAAGATGGCATCGGCGATAACAGCGACCCTGATCGTGATGGCGATGGCATCAGTAATAGCTATGAATTACGTGTTGGTACTAATCCCGCTGATAAGGCGTCTGTGCCGCGCGATTTAGATGGCGACAGTATTCCAGATGGTATCGATGAAGATATCGATGGCGATGCTTATCTTAACGATGAGGATGCCTTCCCGATGGATGCTTCTGAATGGGCAGACTTAGATGGCGATGGTATTGGTGATAACCGCGATTTAGATTTAGATGGTGACGGCATTAGTAATGAGTACGAATTGCGGCTCAATACTGACCCAAGAGATCCGCTGAGTGTTCCATCTGATATGGATAACGATGGTATTCCTGATGCGCTGGATGACGATATTGACGGTGATAACGTCCCTAATGTGAAAGACAAATTCCCGTTAGATCGCTCTGAGTGGGATGATACCGACGGTGATGGTATTGGTGATAACTCAGATAAGGACATTGATAACGATGGCATCATTAATAAATACGAGTTGCAGTTGTCCTTTGATCCGTATTCAGCGGCCAGTGTGCCACCAGATCAAGATAAAGACGGTATCCCAGATGCGCTAGATAACGATCGTGATAACGACGGTTACGACAACGACAGTGACGCCTTTCCTGACGACCGCACCGAGTGGTCTGATTTCGATGGTGATGGCATCGGCGATAACAAAGATCTGGATGTGGATGGCGATGGTTTTAGTAACGATACTGAAAAGCGTGAAGGCACAGACCCTTGGGATAAAGCAGATTACCCTGACCATGAGCCACCTGTGATCGGAAAAATCGAGTGGTTAGAGGCTCAGAAAGCATTATCCGGTATGGCATATGACGATGGTCGTGGCATAACCTCAGTACGCTTGATCAGTCCGATGGGCGATAAGTGCGACGGCTTTATTCCATATGTTGGTCACTTTATGGTGCCGTGCGCCATTATTGGGAATAGCACTCAGTGGACCTTGCTGGTCGAAGATAAATTTGGCAACCGTGCAACCAGAGACTTTGTGCCCGGCGGTTAAATTTGAGCGCATAATGCAGTAATGACTATACTCAAGCGGTAGGCTCACCAAGCTCGTCATTAGGCGTTGGGTCGATTGTTTAGCGTTCGTTGGGTGGGTGGGTATGTCACTGAATTGTGTATTTTGTAAAAAGCCTGTTTTTGGTACAAAGGGGGTCACGGTTCCTGGTGAAGGACCTGCGCATCAAAATTGTTATCAGGCTTTCACGGCACTGGAGCGCACATTTCAGGCGTTAGACATCAATAAACTGAGTGACTCCGAATTGGCTGATTTAAAAGACATGGTGCTTGCTGAAGAGAATGACCGTCGTCGATTGAGTGAAGATCCAGATTCTGAAGGCGATGTAGAACTCTTCTAACAAGCTGCCGACTCGTTTAAACTGCGCAATTTACAGCGCAGATACTTATGTTAATCGAGAACTCTTCCAACCTTATTGCATCACATCAACCACTGACCCTAGCCAATGGTATTCAGGTTCATGAAGCGGAATTGATTAATGGTAATGCGTTGGTGATTGGTCCTGACTCCCTGTCATTGTATCGCCGCCCTGGTGACTGCTTGGATTCATTGGGTAAGGGATTTATCCGCTCTGCTGCATTTGATGCTGAATTTTTGCTAACAGACTACCCCTTACTTGAGCGCCATCAAGCTGGATTTGTGCAATTGTCTGGTGGGGCTGGATTATTGATCGGGTTAAATGATGCCCGACTGTTCAGAAGTGCAAACGATGCTTTGCGTAATCATGATGAGATTTGCCGAATTTCATTGGCGGAAGATCAGTCGCGCTAAAGTTCGCGCAGTGATAACCTCTTTTTTATTTGTTTCAGAACGCAGGAATTAAACCCTTGGGTATCAGTAGCTTTCATTCACACATCATCGGTGCCGATCGCCCGGTCGGCAAGCACCTTACGCGTTTGCTCGCAGAGCAGAACCTTATCTACCGTGGTGTGAGTATAGAAAGCACTGAGCGTCCGCATTTACAGTCCAGTGCTCGACCTGTTTATATACTAACGCCATCGTTATTAAACCCACGAGATATAGAAGCGTCGCGTTTTTGGCTGCAGAGGGCGAAAGACGAAGATGCCTTGGTTATATTTGTCTCCACTCTGGCAGTGTATAAAGCTCGAAGTGGCGAAACGAATGAAACCATCACACCAGACCAAGATAATGAACTTGCTCATTGTTTTACTGAACTAGAAGCTCTCGCGCAGCAAAATCCTCAACATATTATTTTAAGAGTGGGGCAGTTGTTCTCATTAGAGTCTGAGGATTTTGCCGGTAAAGTTCTTAATCACATAAGAACCACCCCAGATTTAGCCCTAGATATGCAAAAGCTCTTTCAGCCTACACCGGTGGATGATGTTGCCAGTGTTATCGCGGCAATTTTACGTCAAGTGAATTGCAGTGATAATCTTTGGGGGACGTACCATTTTACCGGTGTTGAAGCGACGTCATCGTATGGCTTTGCGGAGGCTTTATTATCAGAAGCGAGCCAGTATGAAGATTTGTCGTCGGCGTGTTTAACGACGCAAGAGGGAGGGATGATGCCGGACGTTTGGACGCCGGTATCGGATCAAACTCACTTATTTTACACCTTTGGTATTAAGAAAAAACCATGGCGCCAAGGGCTAGCGCGATTAATTAAATCATACTATCGTGCGGATAAAACTGAAGCAGAAGCATAATAGCTTCTGTTTTTGGCACTATGAATAACGGTGATGGCTCAGTGGAAACGCGTCTGATCGTTTTGTCTATTAGCAGTAATGATTAAATATTTGCTTATGTCGTTGCCGTAAATGTCGCCGACTTCTGATAAAGATCCATTAATTTATCTGTGATCAAACTGCGAATGCTTTCGCGCTCTAGTGCCGATAACCCAGTAAGCTCTTGCAGACGTAAACGGTGCAAGTGCAGGCATGGAAGTTTGTCGTTAAACTCGCGTAAATCCCCTTTCATCAGAACCGGCAAGAACGGGTCATCACTGTTGGTGCGGCGTAGTATCTGGCGCATACCTTCCTGAAACGGAATCGGCACGGAGCGTACTTTTTTATCTTTGTGTGAAATCACCAAATACAAACCTTGCTTGCCAATTAAGTTACCCGGAATGACGTGCAACCCCGTGGCGCTGACTGCGTCGGGGTTTAGGTGACTAAATGTGTCATGAAACGCATAAGGGTCAGGCAAAATGACCATTTGGCGATGGGCTTCTTCTGGGAAGAAAATACTGTAATTGGTATAAAGTTGACGAACAGAAGAGGAGAACACACAAAAACGATTCTCGAACTGTTTGACAAAGTTCATCGCGCGTTTGTGCTGATTGATCTTTTCGAGGTTCCAAACCAGGTCACTATTTTGCTGGTGCACTGCGGTATTCATCGAAGTCTCCTTTATCTGGTCAGCTCAGAGTCGCGAAATGCGCTTTAGTTCTAAATTATCAAGCAGTTATAGAACCTTGGCTATGGGTGCTTACTTTCCGTTGAAGTTTTCTGACGGAAATATGGCGTTTAACTAGTCTTAACAAGCCAGTTAAGTAGCAAACGGTAAAACGTGGCCGACCTGTGTAGCTCTAAGAGTATGGCAGTCGGTCTAATAAAAAAGTGTGATAAAGGTAACGCTTTAATTTAGGCGAGTGTAAATATATTGTCTGTTTGGCCTGATAGAATAACGATCAGTTGAGCCAGTAATAGCCAAGGATCATCACCACTTCCTTTGGCCGCGAGATCTGTTGCTTCTGCCGTTCTTAATGCTCTATGCAGCTCTTTTTGCGACAATCTTTGTAGTGCCGATTTGTAGGGTTGCTGCTGTTTGGGCCAGATGAACTGCTGCTTAAATCCTTCCGCTAGCTGTTGTGCCCCTGAGCAGTTTTTAAGCATAATGAGCTGGCGTATTTTGCGTGTTATAGCCCCGAGGATCATAATCGGCTCATTGCCTTCTGCTTTTAAGTGCCCCAGCATTCTATTGGCTTCTCCGAGCTTACCGAGCAAGCAGGCATCCGCGAGACCAAACGCGTCAAAGCGAGAGCTGTCTCCGGTCGCTTCTTGGACTATTTCTTCAGTCACCATCTCTATACCTTGCATACGCAGTTTTTCTATCTCTTGCACTGCCGCAAGAAGGTTGCCTTCTGTTTGGTGGGCGAGTGCAGCAACTGCCGCTGGCTCAGCCTGTAGACCAGCAATCTGTAAGCGTCGTTTTAACCAGCCAGGGTATTGCTGGCGATCAATCGGCCAAATGGGTAACACCACGCCATGTTTCTCAACCGCTTTGTACCACGCTGTTTTTTGCGTTTTGGCATCTAGGCGCGGGCAGATGATGAGGAAAACGTTATCAGGGGAAGGGTTTTCAGCCAACTCTTTAATGGCGCTGCCTTTGTCTGACGGTTTGCCGTTGGGAATGCGTAACTCAAGTAAACGACGGCTGGCAAACAAAGACATGGCCGAGGCTTCTTCAAGTAAGTTGCGCCATTCAAAACCGGATTCAGCGTGAAAAAGCTCACGTTCTTCGATGCCTTGGTGTTTTACCGCGGCGCGGATTTCGTCGCACGCTTCCATCAGTAATAAGGGATCATCCCCTGATACCAGATAGCAAGACGCTAGGCCTTGTGACAGGGTTTGCCCCAGCTGATCCTGACGGATCTTCATTTGGCCTGCTCCAAGCTCTGTAGGCGACGAATCAGGCGGGTGATCAGGTCGGTTTTCAGGTCTTCGCGGGTTTGCGTTTCTTCTTGCTGAGTGGCAACGACATTGTTGACGTCGTTGCTTAACGTACGACGTGCATTTACTTCAAATGATTGCTTCTCATCGTCGAGTTGACGAACGACGGAAGCACTTAATAGCGCATTGAGTTCGTACTCGGCCACTTGGCCACTGGTATTAACCGATAGGGTACGTTTTTCGACATCATATTCTTCGATAATCAATTGAACAGGCGCATCCGCTGCCGAGGCAGTAATAATAGCGCCGTTGAATTCAAGCTGCTGACGCAGTGCTTGGCGAATATCATTGCCGCCGCCTTGGATATACAACACGCGATAACCGTCTGGAAGCGGTGTGACACCACGTAAATGCCAGCCGCAGCCAACGAGTAGCGAGAGTGTCAGGGTCCAGGCGATTAAGCGCATAGTTTTCTCCGTATGCAACGATTAGTTGGCAACAATGTTTACCAGCTTACCCGGTACAACAATCACTTTGCGCACAGTTTTGCCATCAATCTGCTTTTGCACAGACTCATCCGCCATGGCCATCGCTTCTAACTCATCTTTGCTGGCTGATACAGCGGCTTCGAGCTTGGCGCGAACTTTACCGTTTACCTGAACAATCAACAAAATACTGTCTTTGACCAAGGCTTTTTCGTCCACTTCTGGCCATTGCGCATCCAGCACTAAGCCGGCGTTGCCAAAGGCCTCCCATAAAGATTGGGTTATGTGCGGAGTAATAGGTGACAACATACGCATGATGGCGCTTAAGCCTTCGCTGATCACAGCTCGGCCACCAGTGCTGCTCATATCCAGCTTCTGGAGCGTATTTAACAATTCCATGACAGAGGCGATACCGGTATTAAAGTTGTATCGACGGCCAACGTCATCACTGACTTTTTGAATGGTCTCGTGCACTTTACGGCGCGCGTCTTTTTCGTCTTTGGAAAGATTGGACGCATCGCCATGATCCGCTTGCTGCAACAATTCGTAGCTTAAGCGCCAGACACGTTGTAAGAAGCGTTGAGCACCTTGAACGCCCGAGTCAGACCATTCCAAAGTTTGCTCCGGCGGCGCTGCGAACATAGTGTATAGGCGCACGGTGTCTGCACCGTACAGCCCAATGGCTTCTTGCGGGTCAACGCCGTTGTTTTTCGATTTCGACATCTTGCTCATGCCAGCGATTTCGAGTGCCTTGTTGTCACTCGTGCGCTTGGCACTGATGATGCGGCCCTTGTCGTCGGTATCTAAGGTAACGTCTGTTGGGTTAACCCACTCTTTGGCACCATTTTCGGTGGTGTAATAGAAAGCATCGGCCAATACCATGCCTTGGCATAGTAAGTTTTTGAACGGCTCGTCGTCTTTTACCACACCCGCATCACGCAACAACTTCTGGAAGAAGCGCGCATACAATAGGTGCAAAATGGCGTGTTCAATCCCCCCAATGTACTGATCAACGGGAAGCCAATAGTTGCCTTCTTCTGGATTGACCATGTGCTTTTCGTCACGAGGCGAGCAGTAACGCGCGTAATACCAAGATGACTCCATAAAGGTGTCGAAAGTGTCGGTCTCGCGGAACGCAGGCTGTCCATCCAGTTCTATGTTTTCGAACTCAGGGTTATTTTTGATGGGTGAGTTCACTCCGTCCATAACCACGTCCGTTGGCAGAATCACCGGCTGTAACGACTCAGGTGCAGCGATAGCATCGCCGTTGGCTGTGCGAATCACAGGAATCGGCGACCCCCAGTAACGCTGGCGGCTTACGCCCCAGTCGCGTAGACGGTAATTGACTTTGATCTCGCCTTTGCGGTCGTTTTCAAGTTTGGTGGCGATGGCATCAAAGGCGGCTTCAAAATCTAAGCCGTCAAATTCACCGGAATTTACCAGCGTTCCCTTTTCGGTAAACGCGGCTTTGGTGAGGTCAATCTCTTCACCACTCTCATTACCACCGGTAGGTGCGATCGACTGCGTAATTTCAATGCCGTATTTTTGCGCAAATTCCCAATCTCGCTGATCGTGTGCAGGCACGGCCATGACGGCTCCGGTACCAAATTCCATCAATACGAAGTTGGCCGCCCAAACATCGACTTCTTTACCACTGATCGGGTGAATGGCAGTGAAGCCTGTTTTCATCCCTTTCTTTTCAGTAGTGGCGACATCAGCCTCAGCGGTGCCTGATTTGGCACAGTCTTGAATAAATTCAGCTAACTTTGGATTGTTCTCGGCGGCCTCTTTGGCCAGAGGATGACCTGCCGCAACGGCAAGATAACTTACGCCCATCAGTGTATCTGGACGGGTCGTGTAGATCTCAAGGTCATCTTCACGGCCTTTAAGGCCAAAGCGCATTTGAATACCACGGGACTTGCCAATCCAGTTGCGTTGCATGGCTTTTACTTGATCCGGCCAGCCATCTAGTTGATCAAGATCATTTAGAAGCTCTTCGGCGTAGTCGGTTATGCGGATAAACCACTGCGGAATTTCTTTGCGCTCAACAACGGTGTCACAGCGCCAACAGGCACCATCAATCACCTGCTCGTTGGCTAATACGGTTTGGTCATTGGGGCACCAGTTCACCGCAGACACTTTTTTGTACGCCATGCCTTTTTCGATCAAGGTGGTAAAGAACCATTGCTCCCAGCGGTAGTATTCAGGATCACAGGTAGCAAGTTCACGATCCCAGTCGTAACCAAAACCGAGCGATTTTAGCTGGCCTTTCATATAGGCGATGTTTTCTTTGGTCCATTTAGCTGGCGCTACTTGGTGCTTAATCGCGGCGTTTTCCGCCGGTAAGCCAAAGGCATCCCAGCCCATTGGCTGCATGACGTTTTTGCCCTGCATACGCTGGTAGCGAGAGATCACGTCACCAATGGTGTAGTTACGAACATGACCCATATGCAAGCGACCGCTTGGGTACGGAAACATAGATAAGCAATAGAATTTTTCTCGGTTATTGTCGACAACCGCTTTGAACACTTGGTTAGTTTCCCACTGTTGTTGAACAGAGGATTCGATCGCTTGAGGGTTATATGTTTCTTGCATAGTGATGTCTTGTTGGGCCATGGGTAATGAGGGCAGGGTGTGCCTATTTATTGCGGGAGAGTTTACCTGATCGTTGGGGTTCAGCATAGGCAGACTAAGGGATCGCAGATGAGAACAGCAAGGTCTTGACGAAAAACTAAAACTAAATGCTAATTCATGTCGTTTGCATTACTACTTATCGATTGTTATTCTGCGCCCGATTATTCAAAAGAGGCCCTAGCAGTGCATTTATGCATGGGGCCCTAGATGTCAAAAAAGACGCTACTGTGATGAGAATGGAGCTATAGATGAAAAAGTTATTATCGATTGCAATCGCTGCGGCAGTTTCGAATGTTGCTGTGGCTGAGACGACAGATGAACAAATCAAAGCATTGCAAATGCAAGTGAATGCTTTGGCTGACACATTGGATCAGCAAGCTGCCACAACCCCTGAACATGGTGTTTATATCGGCGGTTACGGTGAAATGCACCTGAATCTTAATAATGGCAAAGACAACGAAATTGATTACCACCGTTTCGTTTTGTTCTTTGGTAAAGAGTTTAACCAGCGTACTCGTTTTTTCTCTGAGCTAGAGCTTGAGCACAGCTTGGCAGGTGAGGGTAAGCCCGGTGAAGTTGAAATTGAGCAGGCTTACGTTGAATACGACGTTAACGACAGCACCAAAGCCCGTGCCGGTTTGTTTTTGCTGCCGATTGGTATTCTAAATGAAACGCACGAACCTGATACCTTTTATGGTGTAGAGCGCAACAACGTTGAAAAGCGCATTATCCCAACCACTTGGTGGGAAGGTGGTGTGTCACTTTCTGGTTCTATCGTTTATGGTGTTAGCTATGACGTCGCGATTCACTCAGGTTTGAATAACGAAGAAGCAACCATTCGTAGTGGTCGCCAGAAAGTGGCTGAAGCAACCGCGAATAAAGCGGCCTACACCGCTCGCGTTAAATATACGGCGATTCCTGGTTTAGAATTGGCTGTTTCAGGTCAGTATCAGGATGATATCTTACAAGGCGCAGGCGATGATGAAATCGGTGCCGGCTTGATTGAAGCACATGCGGTGTATCAGAAAAATGGTTTTGGCTTACGCGCTTTGTACGCACAGTGGAATATCGATTCAGATGTTGAGTCTGCCGCGTTAGAAAATATTGGTGCGAGCAAGCAAAACGGTTTCTACATTGAGCCGTCTTACCGTATCAATGAGAAAGTCGGTGTCTTCTACCGTAACAGCCAGTGGGATACCAACGCCGCGGACAGTGCTGATTCTGAAGTCACTCAAAACGATATCGGTGTGAATTACTGGTTAGCCGAAACGGCTGTACTGAAAGCTGATTATTACCGTCAAGAGAAAGCCGGTGATCTAAGTGGCACTGGTTATAACCTGGGTGTTGGTTTTAGCTTCTAATGGTGCAGCGCTTTTTTTACGCAGTTGGTTTTTTAATGGCCTTAGCTTGCACTCAGGTGCAAGCGGGTGGCACTTATCTAACACTAAACGACTTTAAGGCAGAGGTGTTTGCTGATAAAGGCGGCGACAAAAAAGCGCTATGGCTCACTAAGCCGCGTAAAGAAGAAGCATTGCGAGTCTTGGGTGATGGCCTAAATCAAGCTCGTATTCGTTACCACTCAGACGGTGAAAAGAACCTCTGGGTGTTGAGCGAAATAGGCAAAGAGAAACCCATTACCTTTGGGGTTGTCACGCATAAAGGTGTGATAAACCGTGTTGAGGTAATGGTGTTTCGTGAATCCCGAGGCGACGAGATCCGTTTGCCGCAATACACTGCACAGTACCAGGGTCAGATGTTGACAGGCGATGGCGAGCTATCTTCTTCGGTTGATGGCATCTCTGGCGCGACATACTCAGTGCGCAGCATGAAGAAAGTCGCTAAACTCGCGCTTCTACTTGATGGCTGGGCTGCTGAGGATAATGAGCAAATACCGTAAGCAAAAACTCCTTACACGACAACTCCGAAGACGACAGCTACGTTTCTTTTTCCATCGTTGGCATCGACGCACTGGCATTGCTGCTTCTTTTTTGGTGATCCTTCTTTCATTAACTGGGGTGGCTCTTAATCATACGGGCAGTCTCGGATTAGCTCAGTCTTTTCCTCAGAGCTCTTTAATTCTTTGGCCCTATCAGGCTGTGATTCCTCAGGCAGTTGCCGTTGATTTGCCCTTTGGCCGTTTAACTGCGCGTGATCAATATTTAACGCTGGATGACACGGCGGTGGCGACATGCTCTCGAATTGTGGACCTCGCCAGTAATGGTCAGGAAACCATCGTGGCGTGCGAATCTCTCTGGTACCTATTAAATAATATTGGTGAACTGCTAGAAACCGTCGAACCTGAAACTATCGGGTTAAGCGGCGATGAAAACGTACAGCTCGCAGGCTCTGATTTTGTTGTGATGACGGATTCGGGATGGCAAGTATTTGATACCGAGTCACTGGAATTAACTGAGCTCGATTCTCTGGCTTTTACAAAAAACTCAATCATTGACCCATCGCTTATGGTTGTTTCCAGTAAAAATACCGTCATTAGTTGGCAGAGAGTGATTCTAGATTTACACAGTGGTCGTTGGTTTGGCGATTACGGTGTTTGGTTGATGGATGCTGCAGCCGTAGCTTTGATTCTTTTAGCCTTGTCTGGCCTTTGGATGTGGTTATCACGTCGTCGACCTAAACGCTCGTAATAAGACCTGTCGCACAAGTTAACATTTGGTGCATTGAACAGATGTTCGTAATCTGTTTCCATACAGGACTATTCTTAACATGATGGCAGGTAATGGAAACCGGTTTATTTGCTAGCAATGGATTGAATCAATCTGGCGCTTTATTATTTAAAACACGTCCGCCAGAACTCTCCGCTGGGCACCTTGATCGTTCCGATCTTATTCTTAGTGCCTTAGCGAAAAAACCGGTGTTGTTTTGTTTAGCACCGGCAGGCTATGGAAAAACGTTGGCTTTGGCTGCGGCGGCGGATGTTATTAAATTAAACCGAACATTACTCTGGTATCAGTGTGATCGCTTAGATACGTCGCCTTTTTTATTTATTCAAGCATGTTATTCATCATTAGGGCTTGAAACTCCAGAGAAGTCCGGCACTTCCTTCGAGCAATTGCTGCATCTTCTTGATGTGATAAAAGGGAGTCAGCGCCCACTCACGATTGTGATGGATAATATTGAAAGCCTCTCCGGTGAACTGGTGAGTGAAGATGCCAGTGATCTGATTCAAGTGTTGGTGAAGTACCGTCCGGATAATTTGCAGTTGGTGCTTTCTGGTCATCACTTACCCTTCCCAGCGGGTAATTATTTATTAGATGAGCGTTTTGCTTGGGTTGGCAGTGACACATTGGCTTTTACACTGGAAGAGTGTGGCCATTGGTTACAAGCTCAGCAGGTTGTCCTTCGTCGCGAAGCCTTACCCAACTTATTGAGTAAAATGTCAGGCTGGCCGGCAGGGCTTGCCTTGTGGCTAATGGCTTGGCGTTGTGCGGGAATGCCGGATCGCTGGAGTGGTGAATTGGGTATTCAGGAAATGTCGGAATATCTAAGTGGCGAAGTGATCAGTGCTTTGTCTCCCGAATTACGCGAAAGCTTACTCAGAGCGGCCGTGTTAGGGACATTTAACGAGTCTTTGTTAAGTGACGTATCGGGTGGCCGAGAAGCTCATGCGGATATGCAGGAGATGCTCTCGCGCCGTTTGTATATTCGAGAAGTCCCGGGGCGACCTGAGTGGTATCGGATGGAGCCTTTGATTTCTCAATGTTTAACCAGATTGCTTAAACACAGTGAGCGGGAACGAGTGCATACCGAAGCTTATCAGTGGTTTCGTGATCGCAATGAACCGATTGCCGCGCTCTATCATGCCGGGCAAATTGAAGTAAATAGTGAATCATCGCAGTGGTTGGCGGAGCAGTCGGACACCATTTTAGCGAGCCTAAATATTTCGGGGTTATTGAATTGGCTTGATCAACTCAATGATGACCAATTGGAAGGTTCGCCGGCATTATTGCAAATGGCTTGCTGGACAGACCTTTTTACCTATCGCTTAGAAGCAGCGGGCATTTTAATTGATAAATTAGGCGTGATGCATGCTCCACAAGAGGCGGAGTTAGCGGCATTACAGGGATATTTAGCCGGACTCAAAGGCGAGCTGTCACAATCTGAACGTTATTGTAAGCGAGCGCTTGAATTGCTGCCCCCAGAGCGATCCAGTGTACGTTTTTTGGTCACGTCAATGCTGACCTCTGTCGCCATGGCACACCGGGACCCTGATGCAGCCCGACTTTGGAATCGTTATGCCTTGGATATTGCGCGCAAAGCGCGACAGCCAAGTTTAGTCGCGATGGCACACCTTGATCATGCGCGTATAGAATTTAACCGTGGCCATGTAAGTCGTTGTTTAACCTTGCTAAACCAGGGCTTAGACATATTAGAAACACATCAACTCAAGAGCACGAGCATGGTTTATGGGCGTTTGATGGTGTTGAGTACCGCTGTTAGCTGGGTAACAGGCATAGACAGTCAGCAGGTGGATGTTCGGTTGGCTCAAGCATTGGCTTTGTGCGAAGAGAACTCAGACCCTTCAGCGTCTTATGGGTATGCAATTCGCGCACTGAATTTAATGGGAGAGGGGGCGTATGGGCAGGCGCTTTCCTTGCTTGATGATGGCGAGCGTTTTTTGCAAGAGCATCGGGTTGATTTCGTCGCTTATGCTTGGCTGCATACCGTACGTTCAAATATCTGGATTTCTCAGCATAAGTATCGTCGTGCCCATGACTGTCTCTCGGCGTTGTTGGAGGGTGCTGATGCTGCCGGTGTTGCAAGGTGTGAGTACAGTTCTTTATTGCCTGGCTTTACGACATTGACGATGGCTCGCTTATGTTTGATGAGTGGGCGTACACAGGAATGTTTGGATTTAACTGATGATTGGCTAAGGGATACGCCTAATGGATTTATGTCAGTGTTTATCCGTCTTATCAGAGCCGGTGCCTTGGTTATGAATCAGCAATCTAGTGAGAGTGTACGCCAGCTAGATATTGTAAAACGCACATTTCGTACAGAGGGCGTTAACCGTCAATTACATAATTGGTTGCCCGATTTAGCGTCGTTTCTGGCCGTTCCTGCAATGGCTAAGCAAACACCCAGCACACTCAACGTTGCATTGAGTGATCGTGAAAAAGATGTCGTGAAGTTGATGGCTCAAGGCTTATCGAATCAGGAAATTGCTGAGAAATTATTCATCTCCCTCCATACCGTAAAAACACACGCCAGAAAAGTGAATGTAAAATTAGGAACTCGCAGCCGTACCCAAGCTATTCATCTTGCCAAAGAGTTGATGATTATTTAGGTCCCTTCAAATATCTCAGGTACGGCGTAAGTATTTTTGTAAATCAGGCCTCGGTTCCCTCAATACTGATACTTTTTGTACATACGTAATGTGTCCAATGAGGACGTTGTTGGTAATAACTCACGACTTGAACTAAACCTTAAGTATCGTTGAGTGAAATCGAAAGATCTCACAAACTCCCTTAATACGGCGATAGCGTGCCTTAAAGGGGAAAAGATGCCAATTATCTGAGAATGTAGAAGTTACATTATGAAACATAAGGTTGTTGTACTGGGTTGCATGGACGTTCCGAGTTGCGTAGAGCAATTGGGGGATCAATTTGAAGTGTTAGTGGCTGCATCGTATGAGCAATCACTGCCCTTAGTCGAGTCTAGTGCGGTAAAGCTTATTATCTTGATGGATGATGATGAGGATGGCACGGATTCACTGTCTCTTGTGCGTCAATTTCATGAATATCCTGATACCGCTGAGATCCCATTAGTGCTTCTCGCCTTAAAGGCGCAATCACTCGAGACCCGTATGGCGTTTTTTGATGCGGGTTGCGACGACCATATTCAAGGAGAGTCTCCCTTTGAGCTGCAAATGCGTTTAATGAGGGTGATCTTTAACAAAATCGCCAATGACCAACTGAAGCAAAAACTTGTACAAGCGAATGAAATGGCGTTTATCGCCATGTCTGATACCTCGGACTTAGGGGTAAATGTTCAGTTTTTGTTGGATATAAATCATTGCGATAACCTTGATGAAGCCGGGATGCGCTTGTTTCAAGCGCTCAAAAGTTACAACATTAATTGTTCGTTACAGATTCGTAGCCGGTATGGTGTGAAAAATATGGAAGCCAATGGCATGGCAAAAGAGCTCGAATCTACCTTAATGACTGAATGCAAAGATAAAGGGCGTTACGTTGATTTTGGGCGCCGCTCCATCATGAATTACGACCGAGTGTCATTATTGGTGCGTAACATGCCAGTGGATGACAAAAACAAATACGGCGCGATTAAAGATAATGTCTTCTCGTTGTTACAAGGTTTAGATGCTCGCTTAAACGCACTGGATAATGTCGAATCTTTGAAATTAGAAAGCCAGCTAGTGGGGCGCTTAACGTCAAGGATGCGTGAGTTAATGGAAGAAGTAGATGAGGGCTATCACGTTACAATGACCCGTATTGCTGGTGCGGTTGAAGATATCGCCGATGGTATCGAGCGTGAAATACAGTTCTTAGGTATGGATGAAGCCCAAGAGAGGGCGATTCAAAAAATTATGGAAGATGGGATTCGCGAAACAAACCAAGTATTTAATGACGGCTTGAAGCTAGATAAAGGCTTGGCTGAGTTTCTTGGTGAGGTAGAGCAGGTGTTTTCATCCGGGCATATGAAAGCCACGCAACTGGTCGCTTTGATGAAGAAAATGCCTGCTTCTGGCAAAGTACATTAACTGTCCGTGTTGGAAGCCACGAGTAGCCCCGGTGTGTTGTATCTCGTGTGCCGTGTTCTGTACTTCGGGCCAGTGCTTCGGGTCAGTGCTTCGGGTCAGTGCTTCGGGTCAGTGACTCGTGTTTAGTGAGATTGTATTGAGTTTAAATCGCCAGACATCAAATCGTCTTCGAGATTATCCCCCGGAATAGCGCGGCCACCACTGGCCCATTCGCCAAGATCAATCAGCTTACAGCGGTCGCTACAAAAGGGACGAAACTTGCTTTCTTTTTCCCAGCGGACACTCTTTCCGCAAGTTGGGCATTTAACTTCCATTACTGCTTCCTCGCCGTGCTAGTGGCCATCGTTAAATAGGTATGATGAAGTTTTGCTAATTGAGCGTGTAGCTGCGCCAGTGTACCACTGTTGTCTGCGACATCATCTGCACGGCTGCACCGGTCTTCTCTTGATATTTGCGCGGCAATAATACGCCGAATTTGTTCTTCATTATTGGTGTCTCGTGAGCAAGCTCGTTTAACCTGAGTATCTACAGGTACATCAATCGCTAAAGTGCGCTTCACCAAAGTGCTCTGCCCACTTTCAAAGAGTAACGGCGAGGCCAGTATCGTGTAAGGGGAAGTAGCATCACGGAGTTGTTGGATTAAACGATCACGAATACGTGGGTGAGTTTGACCTTCAAGCCACTTACGTTCATCAGGCTCAGCGAACACTTTCTGGCGTAACCACGCGCGATTAAGTGATTGATCCTCTTGGATGACATCAGCGCCATAACGGGCCTTAATGGCTAGCCAGGCCGGTTCGCCGGGTTCAACAACCTCACGGGCAACAATATCGGCATCAACAATCGTGATGCCTTGGTCGGCAAAGTAGTCGCTGGCAGCGGTTTTACCACTGCCTATACCTCCGGTTAGCCCAATAATTAACCGATGAGAATCAGTACTTAGCATAGGATTACAACACAGAATTAAAACACAAAATTAAAATATAGGATCAAATATTGATGAGGTACCAGCGGGTAATATCATCCCCCCAAAGCGCAGCAATCCAACCAGCCATGGCCAAGTATGGGCCAAAAGGAATTGGCAACTGACGATCGCGACCTAGAATCAAAATCCCCGCAATACCAACAATAGCCCCCACCACGCTTGAAAGAATAATGATGGTGAGAAGTGACTGAAACCCTAACCAAGCCCCCAGTGCCGCTAGTAGTTTGAAGTCTCCATAGCCCATGCCATCTTTACCGGTAGCGAGCTTGAATATCCAGAAAAAGGCCCACAACACACCATAGCCTAACGCCGCACCGTACACAGCAGACTCTAGGTCAGTGAAAAGTCCTTGAGAGTTTACCAATAAGCCCAACCAAAGCAGGCCTAAAGTCATCGGATCAGGCAAAATCTGATGATCAATATCAATTACAGACATCGCGATAAGCAGCCATGTAAAAGCCACCATAGCACCGAGCTGCCAGCCCCAATCGAATTTAACGATCAAGACAGCGGTCATTACCGCCGTTACTAGCTCAACAAGGGGGTAGCGGATACCAATCGAAGTTTTACATTGGGAGCATCGACCACGTAACAAAAGAAAGCTGACGATAGGAATATTCTGCCACGCTTTCACTGAGGTATTGCACTTAGGGCAGTGAGACGCAGGAGTAACCAAATTAAACGGTTTGCTCAGATCTTTAATAGCAGGGTGATCGGGCAGGGCATCATCCATGCCCTCGCACTCTTGTTTCCACTCACGATACATCATAATGGGGTAGCGCAGGATCACGACATTCAGGAAGCTGCCGATGAGCAGGCCGAGGGTGCAAAGAACAATGACTTGGTAACTTATCGATCCGGCAATAAGAGTGGATAGTTCGTTCATTAAACTACTTTTCCCATTTCAAATATCGGGAGGTACATAGCCACAATCAATCCACCGATCACAACACCAAGAAATACCATTACCGCTGGTTCAATGAGGGCTGTGAGATTATCAACCGCATTATCAACTTCAGCTTCATAGTAATCAGCCGCTTTACCTAGCATGTCGTCTAATGCACCGGATTCTTCACCGATGCTCGTCATTTGTATCACCATATTAGGGAAGACTTTAACTGCACGCATGGCAAGGTGCATTTGCTGCCCCGAGGCAACATCATCACGTACATTGAATACGGCATCTCTGTAAACGGAATTGCCCACGGCTCCGGCAACAGAATCAAGTGCATCCACTAAAGGCACACCAGCGGCAAATGTTGTCGAAAGTACACGAGCGTATCGTGCAATAGCCGCTTTTTTTAATAGTTCACCAATAACTGGTATTCCTAGCAGGGAAGCTTCAAACCTATCCTTAAACCCTGGGGACTTCTTTATTGCTTGGGTTAAAGTAACAACGATTAAAATAATTACCGCTAGTATATATGGGTAATAAGTTTGAGTTGCGTCAGATAAATGTATAACAAATTGAGTTGGCGCAGGAAGTTCAGCACCAAAGCTTGAAAACAAATCTTGAAACGAAGGTACGACTTTAATTAGGAGGATTAGGGTTACACCAAATGCAACAAGTAAGGTAATAATTGGGTACATTAAAGCCTTTTTAATTTTAGCTTTTAAGATCTCTGTTTTTTCTTTGTAAATAGCCACCTTATCTAACATCGTTTCTAGAGTACCAGCTTGCTCTCCCGATTCTATTAGGTTGCATGTTAAATCATCGAAATGTTGTGGGTGTTGTCTCAAAGCTGAGGCAAAATCATTACCTGCAGCAACGGAGTCACGTACATCGTTAATTATGTTGCGCATGCTTAGATTTTCTATGCCATCAGCAACAATATCAAAGGCTTGAACTAAGGGAACACCGGATTTGACCATAGTCGCCATTTGTCGAGTAAAAAAAGTAATGTCTGCGGCTTTGATTCTTTTTTTCTTTGCCCCCCCCCCGATACCAAACAACGGCTCAGTCGCTTTTTTTACTTTACGGGGCTCAATGCCCTGTTTACGCAGGTGGGCCTTCGCATAAGCTGAGTTTAATGCTGACAACTCACCTTTTGCCGGTTGTCCACGACGGTTAACTCCTTCCCAGACGAATACGCTTGTTTTTTGTTGTTTTGCCATGTTCTGTGAATCCCATTGTCCAGCCTAATATAGTGACAGAGGCTTAATCTGTTGTCACACGGTTTGCCTCTTCAAGGCTGGTGACACCTTGAACTACTTTTTTCAGTGCTGAGGCTCTTAAGTCATCAAAGCCTTCTTGACGTGCGGCGTCTGAAATCTCAATTGAATTGCCGTCTTCCATTATAATTCGTGAAATCGCATCTGTGAGTTTTACGACCTCGTAAATCCCTACTCGGCCTTTGTAGCCTTTATTGCAGTGTTCACAGCCCACTGGTTTGTAAATTTCGGCGTGTTCTATTTGTTCTTTAGTTAGGCCAGCATCGAGTAGTACATCTTCTGGTAAATCTGCTGGTTGTTTACATTGGGCACATAAGCGTCTGGCAAGTCGTTGGGCGATAATTAACGACACTGAGGTAGCAATGTTAAAGCTTGGCACGCCCATGTTGGCTAGACGTGTCAGTGTTTCTGCTGCACTGTTGGTATGCAGTGTTGACAGTACTAAGTGGCCGGTTTGCGCCGCTTTAATGGCAATTTGTGCGGTTTCTAAATCACGAATCTCACCCACCATGACGATATCAGGGTCTTGACGCAAAAATGAACGAAGAGCAGCAGCAAAGTCTAATCCAACTTTGGCATTTACATTGACCTGATTAATACCTTCCAGGTTGATTTCTACCGGGTCCTCTGCGGTTGAAATATTGGTGCCTTCAACATTAAGGATATTCAGCCCTGTATACAATGAGACTGTTTTACCTGAGCCTGTTGGTCCTGTAACCAGTATCATTCCTTGAGGCTTTGACAAGGCATCAAGATACAGTTGCTTTTGATCTTCTTCATAGCCTAATGCATCGATTCCTAACTTAGCTGAAGAGGGATCAAGAATACGCAATACAACCTTTTCTCCCCACAGTGTAGGCAAGGTGTTGACTCGGAAGTCAATGGCTTTGTTTTTGGAAATTTTCATTTTGATGCGACCATCTTGCGGTAGACGGCGCTCTGAGATGTCCATTTGCGACATAACTTTAAGTCGTGCGGCAATTTTACCTGATAGATTGATTGGCGGGGATGACACTTCCTGCAGAATGCCGTCAGTTCTATAACGTACTCGGTAACGCTTTTCGTACGGTTCGAAGTGTACATCCGAGGCTCCCATCCGGACAGCATCAAGTAATATCTTATTCACAAAACGCACTATCGGTGCGTCATCACCTGGAGAACCTTCTTTTTCTGTATCCGTTGTTTTTTCATTCGGATCTTCGAGGTCAACTTCATCCAATGCACTATCAAGGTCGCCAAAAGCATCTTGTAAACTCGTGTCTGAAGAATTGAGGCGCTTATCTATTGCGATACTAAGTTTATCTTCTTCAACAAGTATCGTTTCTACTGTCATACCAGTGTTAAATTTTATTTCATCAATGCCGATCATTTGGGATGGATCGCTTTGGGCTACAAATAAGCGATTTCCTCGTACAAACAATGGAAGGATGCGATGTTTTTCAACTAAGCTTTGGCTAACAATTTCAGTTGGCAGTAATTCTGAATCAAAAGATGATAAATCTAGTAAAGGAAGACCAAACTCCTCAGAAGCCAGTGCGGCAACACTTCTTGCGTCAACTAATTTGGATTTGACCACAGCTGAAGTAAATGAGATTTTTTCTTCCACCGATAATTTAATAATATCGTCGATTTTTTCTGGATTAATAAACCCTTTTTCGACAAGACGACGTGGAAGGCCTGTAAGCCGGCTCATATCGTACTCCAAATTCAAGTAATAAACTGATGATAGAAGGTATCAGACAAGGTATGTATGTACTAGATAGGGTTTTCTGATTCGGGAGGTGAATCACATAGCGCTTAAAATAAAAAGGCTCCCTAAGGAGCCTTTCGATTTAGTGAAATATTTTAGGTTATGGACAAATCTTGTCACCAAGGTACTGTGTTGCAGCAGCACAAAGGTCAGTACCTGATGATGTTGCAACCGTCCAAGTCAGGCTTGAAGCTCCCAGAACAGGGGTAGCTGTCATAACATCATCAACACTATTACCATCAATATCACCGAAATTAATAGTAATTACGCCATCCGTTACACTAGTAACAGGCCCTGCTGCTGCAGGAATCGGAGGATTACCGGCACCTGCGCTACAACCAGTCAATGTTCCGCCGTTTGTTTGAGCGCATAGTGCAACAGCAGTTTTGTACACATCGGTAGCGCGATATGTCGAAACAGCGTTTGAGTTACGAGTGTAATCGCGATACTGAGGAATCGCTACCGATGCCAAAATACCGATGATCGCAACAACGATCATCAATTCAATTAGGGTAAAACCTTGTTGTGTTTTCATGTTTTTCATAGGGGACTCTCCGCTCTCTTTCGAGATTTATTATAGGGTGACTGCTTTTAGGTTCTAATAGTTAGGGTGCCTGTCAGCGGTCTTACCTGTCATATTTCATGACTGTGGAAGGAGTTTGCCAAGCTTCCCTGAACCCTGCAAGCCCTGATAGCGGGCTTAAGTCACATTTTTTGCGGGGTTTGGATTTTCTTTTTTGAAATTGAGCAAATTATGCGCAAAGGGTGACAATTCTGGTCACTTTTTGGACGTATACCCGGTGTTTTTAAATCATTCTCATGGATAAATCGACCGCGGTGCAATCTTTGGTTAAAGCACCGATTGAGATGAAGTCTACGCCTGTTTCTGCATAGTGGCGTAAGCTGTCTGTTGTGATGCCGCCGGAAGCTTCTAGTTTTACTTTTCCGCTCGTTTTGGCTCGTGTGCGTTGCACAGCAGTGATCATTTCTTCAGGGGTAAAGTTATCGAGCATGATGGTGTCAGCACCTGCTTCTATGGCTTCATCCAATTGACTCATGGTTTCAACTTCAACTTCAACATGTTTTCCCGGTGCAATGGTGTGGGCCTGTTTTACTGCATTACTAATGTTGCCTGCAGCCATGATGTGGTTTTCTTTAATAAGGAAAGCATCATAAAGGCCAATACGGTGGTTGTAGCACCCACCTACCGTCACGGCGTATTTTTGGGCAATGCGCAACCCCGGAATAGTTTTGCGCGTATCTAAGAGCTTTACTGAAGTGCCCGCGACGATGTCGGCGTAATGACGACACAGTGTTGCGGTGCCAGATAAGCTTTGTAAAAAGTTGAGGGCGCAGCGTTCTCCGGTAAGCAGTGAACGGGCATTGCCTTTTAGTTCAAATAAAGTTTGGTTGGGTTCAACCAAGTCGCCTTCTTTTATCTTCCAAATAACTTCAACGTTGGCATCGATTTGACGAAACACTTCGTTGACCCAGGCTTGGCCAGCAATCACCGCTTTGTCGCGAGAAATAATGCGGGCATGGGCTTGTTGCGTTTCAGGAATCAGCTGGGCGGTGATGTCGCCATTGCCTATATCTTCTTTAATAGCGGCAGTAACTGCGACAATGATGTCATCTTGGTACAGGCTGAGATCCATAATATGTTGTCATCTGGCGATAGAGAATAGGGGAAAGATTTTACACAATTTCTAGATGTCATACAGCGTGGGAATGCATGTGATTAATAAAGGTCGTTTTATGCGCTTCGGATTTGAAGTCGCGATTGATTGAGATGTCTGGCTCTGCCCGCGGCCAAGTTCCCCTTGGGAGGCCCTGAACCACTACATTGGGCCTAGATATTAAAAACATGGCTTGTTATCAGCTGCAGAGCTGCTTAAAACTGTGGGACAGCAATGAGCTTAACGTACCTCCATCAGAGTCGTTCTTCTTTGTTTTTGGCCAAAAACTCTTTCGTTAGCTTGAATACCACAGGGCTAAGTAATAAAAGTGCGACCAAGTTTGGCAGTGCCATCAGGGCGTTCAGTGTATCGGCAATGAGCCAGGCGACATTGAGTTCTTGGGTTGCGCCTATAGGAATGGCAATTACCCATAACACTCGGAACGGCCAAACGGCTTTTACCCCAAATAAATATTCTGCACAGCGTTCGCCATAAAAAGACCAGCCAATAATCGTTGTAAAGGCAAACACGGCTAAGCCAAAGGTCACGATATATTGGCCAATACCCGGTAAACCACTATTAAAAGCCGCTGCGGTTAAGGAAGCTCCAGAGGCACCAGATTGCCACTCGCCGGAGGCGACAATGACTAAACCAGTGATGGTACAAATGATCAGGGTATCAATGAAGGTGCCTAACATGGCGATGGTGCCTTGGCGAACTGGGCTGTCGGTAGTGGCGGTTGCGTGAGCAATGGGGGCGCTACCTAAGCCCGCTTCATTCGAGAATACACCACGAGCGACACCGTAACGGATGGCCGCCCATACGGTCGCACCTGCAAAGCCACCAGCGGCTGATATCGGGGTAAAGGCATGTTCGATAATGAGAATAAACGCCGCAGGAATTTCGCTGGCATAAATAACAATCAGTATTAAGCCCGCAAGTACATAAGCGATGGCCATAAAAGGCACCAGCTTGCCGGCCACTTCAGAAATTCGACGAATCCCCCCTAGCAGTACTAAGCCAACCAGTACCGCGACAACACAACCAGTGATCCACTCAGGAATACCCTGGCCGCCAATCTCAATATGATTGATAGCGTCTGCGACGGAGTTAGCTTGCACACCGTTGCCGATACCAAAGCCTGCGAGCATTCCGAAAAAGGCAAAGGTCACGGCTAACCAACGAAAGTTTTTACCAAGTCCGTTGCGGATGTAATACATAGGGCCACCAACAAAGTGGCCTTGTTCATTCTTTTCACGAAAGCGCACAGCAAGCACGGCTTCAGAGTATTTTGTCGCCATGCCGATAAGAGCAATGATCCACATCCAAAAAATAGCGCCGGGGCCACCGAGAGCAACCGCCGTTGCCACTCCGGCAATGTTGCCCGTGCCAATGGTGGCCGACAGAGAAGTCATCAAGGCGTTAAATCCGGAAATTTCCCCTTCGCCTTGTTTATGACGGCCCTTCCATAATTCAACAAAGCCGGTTTTCAAGTGCAGTACTGGGTAAGCTTTTAAACCTATCGTCAAAAATAACCCTGTGATGGCAATGAGTGCCAACATAGGTGGCCCCCACGCCCAACTATTTAGGGTGTTTAAAAACTCCATATGACTTTTCCATTATTAACCATGATTTACGGACTATATCGGCAGTAGGGGTTTATGCCAAACTGGAGGCCAGAATATTGTCCGATTGGTTACTTCATTAATGACTAGACACGCTATGACTATTCGCAATGGCCTATTGCATGAAGCTCGTTGGGTGGCGTCGCCCAACTTTGGCCCGCGCCCATTAACAGACGATATTTCACTGCTGGTTATTCACAACATCAGTTTGCCGCCGGGGCAATTTGGCTCGGGAGATATTGAGCGATTTTTCAGAAATCAGTTAGATAAAAGTGCGCATCCATACTTTGAAACAATCGCCGAATTAAAAGTATCGAGTCATTTGTTAATTGAACGCGATGGCACCGTTATCCAATTTGTGAACTTTAATGATAGGGCGTGGCATGCGGGTGCCTCTGAATTTTGTGGCCGAGATAACTGTAACGACTATTCTATAGGTATAGAGCTGGAGGGCACGGATGATACTCCCTATACAGCTGAGCAATATCACGTGTTAGCTGACATTACAGCGTCGTTGCTGAAAGAATACCCGGCGTTAACTGAAGATCGGATTACTGGCCATAACAATATTGCACCGGGGCGAAAAACAGATCCTGGCCCAGCGTTTGATTGGTTACGTTATCGCTCTGAGGTGACAGCCTTCATTGAGGAACAAGCATGAAGTTTTTAGTGTTGTTTGTTGTGCTGTTGTGGCAGCAACGATTTCCACTGCCACATCGTAGTACCAGTAGTCGTACCTTTGCGCGTTGGTTGGGGCTGGTTTCTTCGCTGCCTAAGTTCGATAAACAGCATCGCCACTTACGTTTTGCAGTTATTGTCGTCATGCCGACGATCGCAATTACCGCCACTATGTTGCTGGCAGACCCATATGCTTTTGGCCTATTAAGTGTTGCGCTAAAAATATTACTTCTGCTTTATGTGCTTTCACACATAAGTTTTGGCAAACACCTTGAGGCGTATCGGAGTGATTTGCGTAAGGGAGATACTCAAGGGGCTTATCATTGCGCAGATCAGTACTTGTCTGTGCCTGAAGTCACCATGACCGATGACCTCAGTCATATGAACCATCAAGTAATTCGCGCTTTATTGCATCGTTGGTTTGAGTATTTTTTCTTGATCGTATTTTGGTACATGGTGGCGGATGTCGCTGGTATTTTATTGGCATGGTTCACTTTACAGTACGCCCGTGCGACTCAGTGTGATGCTTATGGTTGGCGTTATCTTCATTGGATAGAGTGGGTTCCGGTGCGCTTGTTAGGGCTTACTTACGGCCTGGCGGGTGATTTTCTTAAGGCTTTCCCTGTGTTGCATTCGTATTTATGGGATAAAACAACGAATAGCGCTGATGTACTTTATCGTGTGGCGAGTGAGTCTCTGGCAAAAGATGGTGATATAAAGCGCTGGCACAGCGCCGATGAAAATAGCCAAGAAGCGGCGGAAGAGCTGGATCAATTACATCGTTTACACGTTCGTTCGCTGTCGGTTTGGATGGTCATTATCGCGGCGGCCACCGTGGGCGGTTATATGCTGTAAGCCTTAGCTATTTAATCGCCCTAACCAAGCGGCACCACGCACACCGCTAGAGTCGCCGTGCTGGGATTTTAGAATGGGGGTGGTGACGGTGTCGGAGAATACCCATTCGCTTAGCATGTCGGGTACCGTTCGATAAATTGAACTTAAATTGGATACTCCACCGCCGAGCACAATAGCGTGGGGGTCCATCAGGTTTATCACCGCAGCTAAGGCTTTTGCAAGGCGACGATGATGCTTGTAAATCACGTCTTGCGCTCGAATATCGCCGCCTTCGGAAGCGCTTACCCAAGCCTCCGCCGATTGATCAATCCCCGTTTCCTTTAAAGCTTGAATTCGAATTCCTGTACCGGAGAGCAGTGTCTCTTGGCAGCCGTGCTGGCCGCAATAGCACTGAACTTCATTATCGTCGGAGTCGCGCCATGGCAGTGGATTGTGGCCCCATTCTCCGGCAATTGCATTCGGGCCTGAAACTAATTGACCATTAACAACCCAACCGCCGCCGCAGCCTGTGCCTATTATGACGGCAAATACAGTAGGGTAGCCCGCTCCTGCACCGTCGGTGGCTTCAGATAAGGCTAGGCAGTCAGCGTCATTGGCAATCACGACCGATTGCCCCAGCGCTTTTTCAATGTCGCCTTTTAGGTCTTTTCCGATTAGGCAGGTGGTATTAGCATTTTTCACTAAACCCGTTTGGTAAGACAGCGCACCGGGAATGCCCAGGCCAAGCGTAAACGGTTGATTTAATTCGTTCGCGCAAGAGCGCACTAACGTTAAAATGGTATCGAGGATGTCAGAATAGCATTCGCGGGGAGTGGGGGTGCGTCGGCGCAACAGCTCATTGCCTTGCTCATCGAGGGCGATAATTTCAGTTTTGGTTCCACCTAGATCAATACCGAACTGCAGCATACATTCCCCGACTTTTTCATCAGGTTGTATTCTAACAGCTCGATTTTTTGCAGGCTAACGATGGGCTTAAGACAAAGTCCCAAACTAGCCGAATGGTTTCGTCGAACTGCTTAGCCGAGCTTTTTAGTTAAGAAAGGGAGTTACACGAAGCAGGCGCATCGGCGTTACTCCGCCTCGTCATCGCAATAGTCTTTCATCATAGTGTTCAGCATGTCCGAGCCTTCAAGTACCTTACAACCATTGCCAAACAGGCTGGGTGTCAGCTCTTGGGTCCAAACAATTTCAACTTCACACGCGCCGGTACGGCGATCATCGTCATTAATAATGTCGACGAGTTCGATGCGCAGGCGATCACCCAGTTGCAGGGACTGATAGCTAGAAATCATTAGGCCACTAGAAGACCAGTTGACTAATAAACCCAGACAATCCTTGCCGCCTTCACGAAATACACTGACTGTGCTTTTTAATTGCCAGCGCGGTTCAATACGCATTTCTGCAAATGATTGGGCACTCATATCTACAACCTCAATACACTGATATACAATTTCTAGTGTAGACACCTTAACCAGCTTCGCGCGGAAACAGAGCCTAATGAGTAAAAGAGTCACACGAATTGATGTCATTCGCCATGGGGAGCCAGAAGGTGGGGAGGTATTTCGAGGTCGAACAAACCATCTTTTAACGTCCTTGGGGCGGGATCAATTTAAGCAGCGCATTACGCGTAATGATGCAAAATGGTCGCGAGTGATTAGCTCACCAATGGACCGTTGCCATGAAAGTGCAGATACATTAGCCCAAGCACGGGATATAACTTGTGCTGTTGAGGAGCGCTGGATTGAAATTGACTACGGTGATTGGGAGGACAAGTTAATCGCCGATGTGATGTCAGAAGAACACGAGTGTATGCAGCAATTATGGCAAGACCCTATGAACTTTTGTGCACCACAAGGCGAATCAGTTCCGAGCTTGCAAACTCGCGTTATTGAAGGTTGGAATGCCTTATTAGAGGATCATCAAGGGGAGCATCTGTTGGTGGTTACTCATGGCGGCGTCATGAGGGTATTGGCTCAGCATCTGTTGTCGTTGGCTCCGGAAGCAATGAATCGCCTATCTATCCCCTTTGCTGGATTGATGCGCTTTCGCATTGATCACGGAGACTCTGGTGAGCACTGGGTCAGCCTTGAGCGCTTGGATGGCGATGCATTGAGCGCAATGCAAAGCAAGTAATGAACGCAATGCTGTCTCACCGCTTTAATCAGTGCTTTATCTGACCGTCACGGATGGCGGAAATGTCGGTTTGGCTAAAGTATTAATCCTGTCTGATTTGACATGAGGCTGAGCGGGTTTTCTCTAATCGGCGCGGATGGGGCCGGGGGCGGAGCCCCGAAAGGAAGTTGAGTTTGAGAACTTGAGTTTTCAGCCGTGGTCATAATCATCGAGGTGCCCTAGGTACTTGCACACTCGATGATCAGTACCTGTTAAGGTTTAACAAACTTAAGCGTCATGCGATCGCTCTCGCCAATGGCTAAATATGTGTCTTTCTGAATATCTCCGCCACGTAATGAAGGCGGTAATGACCACACGCCATTGGTATGGTCGCGAGTGTCTTTCGGGTTCGCGTTCACCTCAGACTGCCCAGCAGGCTCAAAGCCAGAGTTGATAGCTAATTGAGTAACGTAAGCTACCGACACGTAACCACTTTCAACCATCTGTTCTCGGCTAAAATCGGCCGGTGCTCGGTGTTCAACCACCCCTAATATCCCGCCGGGTTTGAGTGCGCGGTAAGCGGCATCAAAGACGTTTTGCTCTTGGTTGTTGCGCATCCAGTTGTGTACGTTACGGAATGTCAGAACCCGATCAGCCATTCCCGCCGGCGCAATTTGAATCTGCTCAGGTGGTGCAAGCTCGGTTATTTGAAGATTGCCAAATAGGTCAGGCTTGTTAAGGAATCGTTGTTCAAATTCCTGCCGAGCATTACGGAAAAACTTAACCGGACTTTCTTGTGCAAAATGCGCAGCTATTAGCTGACCGTGTTGGCGCAAATACGGTGCTAAGACGGCGGTATACCAGCCTTTACCTGGCCAAATCTCAACTACGGTATGCTCCGGCTCAATTTCAAAAAACATCAGCGTTTCGGCTGGGTGACGATATTGGTCTCTGGCCGTTTCAGCGGCTGTTCGCACGGTATGCAACTGTGTTTCTGGTTGTGACGATGTCGCAGTGAGAGGTTTATTCGATTCAGCGCTTGGCGTCGCAGTTTCGTCGTCTGTTGAACAGGCCATCAGAGCGGTCGAACTCAGGATCGCTAAAAAGAGCACCGGCATACATGTGAGTGTGCGTATCATCCCTGTGAATCCTCTTATTGGTTATCAATGTCAGTCGGTACTGCGGGGGTTAGTTCTGTTATTACACCAACCTCCCAAGGAGGAGTCGGTCGGACAGATTCGATCACAAAATCAACGAAACTGCGCACCTTCGCCGACAAGTGCCGATTGCTCGGGTACAACGCATGAATAGGGCTAGCCTCAAATGGCCAATCCTGTAATACCGGAACTAAGCTTCCTGCGCGAATAGCGGGGGCAGCAATTAAGGTTGGCAGTGGTGATATGCCCGCGCCTGACATCGCCAAGGTATATAAACTGGCAAAGTCGTTTACTTGAATTCGTGCTTTCACGTTGTGATTGTATAGTTCTTCATTGGCTCCGCAGAGTTGCCAGCTAGCCCACTGAGTCAGGTTTATCAGTGAATGCTCGGCAAGGTTCTCAGGGTGTTTTGGCATACCGTGTTGCTTGATGTAATCAGGGCTTGCGCAAAGAAGAGAGCGGGCATCGCCCAAATGCCGACCAATCAGAGAAGAATCTTCAAGATTACCTACTCGGAATGCGACATCAATGCCGTCTTGAACGAGATCTAATTTTTGATCGCTTAACACGAGATCTACACTGACCTGAGGGTGTTTTTCTGTGTACTCAGCAATAAGGCCCGATAGCACCGTGGCACCAAACAATACCGGGGCAGTAAGGCGTAGCGTACCTGTGGGTGTGCTCTGCATACGCGTGACGGCGATATTGGCTTCTTCTATTTCACCAAGGATGCGAGCACATTGGTTGTAGTAAGCATTTCCCGTATCGGTTAAACGCAGGCTGCGCGTGGTACGTTGAATGAGGCGAACGCCTAAACGTTCCTCCAATTGCGTAATCTTACGGCTCACGGTGGATTTAGGCAGCCCCAGATTTTTGGCGGCACCAGTAAAACTGCCGGCTTCGACGACATGAACGAAAATAGCCATTTCGTTGAGGTCAAACTCTTCGCGTTTACCGATTTGCATTAGGAAATCTCTGTTTTTAGTAAATTAGGCATAGTATGGCCTTAAAATCACTGATTTGGAATATTAATGGGACAATTGTCTGTGATGACAGACTTTATGGCCGCTTAGAACACCATTCGAACCCCAAAAGAGGCGAGTGGAGGTAAATCGTTCACTTCTTCTCGTTCACTATAGTCTGCATTGAGGTAGCGATACCCCGTCACATTTTTACGGGCGTAAAGATTAATGACTTCTATGTAGAGATCCATATTCCACGTCGTGAACTGGAAATTGCGATCAGCGCGCACATCAAGGCGGTGATAAGCCGGGAGACGTTCAGAAAATGGATCACCGTAGATCGGGTTGAATAAACCAGCGACATTGTCATCGGCTTCAACCCCTTCCAGCGGAGTCACTAGCTGGCCACTCTCGTAGCGCCACTTTAAACCCAGCTCCCAATGTTTGTTCCAGCGGTAATTACCGACCAGATTAATCACAAGGGGCTTATCGTAGGCGTAGCGGAAATCTTCTCCGGTAATGTCATTTTCGCGCTCAGTACGTGACAGCGCGACAGATACCCAGCCGTACCAGCGTTCACTAAAGTCTGCGTTGAGTAATGTTTCAACGCCATACGCTTGTCCCGAACCGTCATTACTGTAGCGTGGCAATTGGTTGTATTCACTGACGGTGAGGTCGCTGTCGTTCTCTTGTGGAGCGCGAGACACAACGATGTCGCTTAAATCCTTATAGTAAATTTCAGATTTAAGTGAGAGGCCTTCTTTTATTAGATATTCTGCCCCGGTAACATAATGGGTAGCGCGCGTTTCATCTAACTCAGGATTACCAAACTCTGGTGTGTATTCCCCCGGATTTCCCGGAAGTGAGTGATACTGTCCATAGCCTGCCGTCCAAGTTACCGAAGGGCTTACTATTAAACGACTATCAAGCTTTGGCTCAAGGTATCGATTGCCTGAGTATTCGTGATACGAAAATAGCAGTCCGGGGGTAAATTGCCAGCGATCAGTCACGTCCCAGCGATCTGCAAGATTGATATTGGTTTCACGCATGGTTAAAGCGCCTTGGCCTTGTAGAGTTTCTGTTGCCGTAGCCAAACGACAATCGCTGCTGAACTCATCACAAGGTGGTGCTGTGAACGCACCACGATAATTAATACGTTGCTCGGCAAACTCTAGCCCCCAACGAAATTCATGTGAATAAGATACTGGGTAGGCGAACTGGGTACGTAACCCATAACGGTTACTTTTAGCATCAATAAAATTGCCTTGGCCAAGCTGAAATTCGAAGCTTTCTTCAAGTTGCGATAATCCTAACTTAGCGCTTAAACCTGAACCATAGACTTTATCAACTACCACCCCTTGGCTATTAAAATATTGCTCAGCGGCTAGACCACCACTTAGGGCTGGGTCTTGCTGAACAGCGTCGGAATCGTCCGCAAAGTCGAGGCCGACCTTATCTCGAGCGCCGACAACCTGAAGTTGGATCGAAGTAAGCGCGTCTGGCTGATACTCGTAACGAGCTTGGTAATCATAAAACTCAGGCACGGTGGTAAATTCAAACTGATCCGAGTCGATAATATTTTCAAGGTAGTACTGAAACAAACTCATGCGGCCACTGACAAAAAACGCTTGGTTATCAGCGGTGGGAACATCAAATAAAACACCTGCGCGCAGTAAACTTAAATCAACAATGGTCTGACGATCATTAAAGTAGGGGGAGCGAGATTGGCTAGTGATAACTGCACCAGTGGCACCATTAAATTCAGAGCCAAAAGCGGCGGGATATAAATCAAAGCCTTCAACCAAAGCATCATTGATGATGCTAGAGCCATCATTATGGAAGAGATAACCCACAGGTAAAAAATCGAGATAATATGCGTTATCGCTTGGTGAAGACCCTCGAACGGCAGGCTCGGCTTCGCGGCCATTCCCAAATACCACCCCAGGCAAGGCTTCAATCGCACGCAATGGATCATTTCCTGATCCAGGAACCTTAAGTAATTTTTTTATTTTAGGTGCGGCCTCAATAGTCTCGCTGCTGGTGGTTGTGACCGTATCCAGCTGTACCTCGTCGCCTTGAACCGCGTTAGCGGTGATACACATTGTTGCCAAGGTTAACTTTATAAATTTACGCATTGAGCAAATCCTTAATGCTTATGACTGATCCTTTAGAGGATACGTATAACGTATTTCAGCTTTAATACCATCGCCATTCATGGTGCGAATATTAGTAAGACCTCGATAGGTGAGTAAACGCTTAGATTTTATATCGTAAGTTAAAAATACTGGATCAAGTAGCCAAGCAATCCATCGTGACTTTAAACGCATTTCAACCGTTAGGGTGCCATCTTTTTGCGCGAGTGGAATAAGGCGGAAGTCGATCCATTCCAAGCGCGAAGGCACAGCAAATGAAAAATTTACGGTATCGCCTTCCATAAGGTCATTCCAGTGTGCGCGAACAAACTCATCAAAGCCCGCATCGATCACGGGAGTGTAATCGGGTTTAGAAAGGATTTTATTGCCGGACTCTTCGGGCTCTTTGTACTCAACACGCCAACGCTTTCCGTCTTGCTCCATGCTTTCGCTGTAGCCGTACCGGTCGTCGGTTAGCATAAAGTCAGGTGTTGCCGAGTTGTCCGAACCAGTGTTGTTGGAGTCAGAGTTGCTGGAGTCAGAGTTGTTGAATTGAGAGCGGTAGCGATTGTTTTTCTCGGCAAAAAGCTGATTGTCGGCATCGTAATACAGCGTAGTGCGCTCAATCGGTTGGCCGTTTTTCATCGTCAACGTGTGATCTTCGCGATACAAAATTTGATCATTATCGAGGCTGTAGGCTGTGCCTGAATAATGAATAGACTGATCTTTTGTATGAGTTAGACTTTTCGATTCAACAGCTTCGGCAGCGTTTGTCGTTAAACTTAAGCACAATGGCAAGATCAAGGCTAAGACCGCTACGCTAACGGACATGAGCGCTGAAGTTATTGCTGGGATAGCTGTTGTGCTAGCCGTTGTGTTAGCCGTTGTATAGTGTGTAGCGTTACAGCCTAACGATACCAATCTTTTCATGTTAATAATCCAACTCATACTTTTCTCCGACGTCCCATACCGGGGACTTTAATGAACAGCGTTTATTTCACTGTCACAGCTGGCGTGTATTTATTAAATATCCAAGATAAACAGCCCATCAGTATTCCCCAGCCCAAGCCAACGGCGATTAAACCGAAGGGCGATAGCTCAATCGCCCCCATGACCGAGCCGGCGTAATAGCTGAAGGGGGCTGCGATGGCTGAAAGCAAAGCAATCAACCATGGGCGCTGAAAAAAAGTAAGTAACGAATGCTGTAATGTGCAATTGAAAGCAAGCCATAACAACATCAACCAAGCGGGGATGACGGCTAAATTGTAATTAGGAAACTGAATAAATCCGAGTGAATACCAGAGGTTATCAATGGAAAACCCCGCCACAGTGCCTGCGATAATAAACCGCCACTCATGTATTTTTACAACTTGAGAATGCCACATTAAAAAAAGTGCCACAGCACCGGCAGCCCAGAGTGAGCCACCGAGTACACAAGCGAACCAGCACAGCTGAAATGCCACCGCATTAACGATCTTATTTAGCATAAATTTTTTATAACTCGCCTAGTACAGGAGTACGACGGTTGAGAGGTTTGGCGAACATTAAATGGACATCGCCAATAACACGCTCAGCAAAACCGCCTTCGCAGTACGCAAAATAGAAATCCCATAAACGAATGAAGTCTTCGCTGTAACCCTTGGCGATGATGTCTTGTTTGTTTTCTAGGAAGCGTTTACGCCAAGCCGCTAAAGTGCGTGCGTAATGCGGGGTGATGTCTTCCATGTGCGTCATCTTCATATCGGTTTTGCGTGTAACTGCGGTTTGAATCGCGGTAATACACGGAATAAAACTGCCCGGAAAAATATAGCGTTTAATGAAGTCGACGTCTTTTTTGGCTTGCTCGTAGCGTTGATCGTCGATAGTGATTGCTTGAATTAGCGCAATGCCATTATCTTTGAGTAGTCGGCTAATGGTCTCTACGTAGGTGTCTAGATATTCCCAGCCAACGGCCTCAATCATCTCGATGGATACCAGCTTGTCGAATTGGCCTTCGAGTGCACGATAGTCTTTTTTCAATAGCGTAATTTTATCTTCTAAGCCTTCTTCTTTTACTTTTTGCTCGGCCCACGCGTATTGTTCATCAGAAATCGTCGTGGTGGTGACTTTGCAGCCGTAATGTTTAGCCGCATGAATGGCCATTGATCCCCAGCCGGTACCAATTTCTACCAAGTGGTCGCTTGGTTGTAAGTCGAGTTTTTTGCAGATTCGGTCGAGCTTGTAAATTGAGGCCTCTTCCATCGTCGCCGTCTCAGAGGGAAAAATACCACTTGAATACATCATGGTTGGATCAAGGAACAGCTCAAACATATCATTGCCCAAGTCATAGTGCGCCGCGATGTTTCGACGTGATCCTTTGGCGGTATTGCGATTGAGGGCATGAATGCCTTTCAGAGCAAACTTTCCTATATTTGCGAGGCCGCTATCAAGGCTGTCGACCACGTCTTTATTGCGCGAGAGAATGCGGATCAAGGTAGGTAAATCGCTACAGCTCCAGTCGCCGGTCATATAAGACTCACCAGCGCCAACGCTGCCATTGAGTGCAATACTGCGGTAGGCCTCGCTGTCGTTGATGGTTAAATTTACGTTGAAATCAGAGCTGCCATCGCCGAATAGAAATGAATCTTCACCTTCAAATACAGTGATAGAGCCTGTGTGTAAATTTTTCAACGTGCCAAACAGTCCGCTGCGGCAGAACCTATCCATCCACGGCATTTCTTCAGCTTTTAGAGTCAGTGTTTTCATCGTTATTCCTTCTACCTCTATTTCTGTTCTGGATGCAGAGTATTCTGCGGTTTATGTTTGGGTGTAGGTTGCGTTCTGTTATGAGGGTCATTATTTGGGTGATCGTAAAATGGCGCTTTTTTAAGCCATAATCGCATTGCGTTACTGTATATTCCCCACACTACTTTGAGCGTCATCAACGGATATTGCCGCAGCGCTTGGCGCATACTCGATGCGGTAAGAGCGCGTCGTTGCATCGCCATGGTGGCATCAAAGTCCAGACGGCCTTCGTTGTGAAACGGCGCGTTCCGCTCTGATTCTGGATCGCTAGTATCGGTAGGTGGCGATTCATTATTGAACGTCTGCATATGGATAAAGCACTGATCTGTGATCTCGGGCATGCTCCACACATACGTCATATCTAATGGATTGAACGGCGAAACATGGAATACCTTATCGAACACATAGCGGTATCGTTTGCTTGAACTCTCTCCCGCCTTACTATGAACGTGGTCAGCCTTGATACCACGACTTTCGACGCTTTTAGATGTTGGCTGGTTCGCAATTAAGGTGTAATGAAAGCGCTCATCCCAAGGCGTATTTGTAATTTCAGAGATGATACCCAGTAAATTTTCCTGCGCATCGTACGCATAGTAAAACGTTACCGGATTAATTAAATACCCAAAGTAACGTAAGTTAGTCATCATGCAAATGGTATGAGGGCGGACACCAGTATCGCGCTCAAATGCGCAGCAAACATGATCTTTCAGATCTTGAGTACTGTTTGTTGTGTCAGTGCTTTTATGGTCTTTCAGTTTGAAATAGTCGCCACGACAAAAGCGTGCCAGCGACCAAGGGCCTGTTCCCCATAAAGACGTTTTTGAAAATACAGCATCAGCCTCATCAAGATTCAACCACAGCATAAATGCGCGGTATTCAATATGATTATCGACCGGGTGATAGCGTCGGTGGCGCACAGAGCCTGTAAACAGAGCGCTGTTTAAATAGCTCACGATAATTTCACACCTAATGCTTCAGTGACACGCAAGGCACTGCAGACGCCGTCTTCATGAAAGCCGTTAAACCAGTAGGCACCACAAAAATGCGTTCGATTTATGCCGCTGATTTCCGTGTGGCGTTGTTGGGCAGCCATGCCTTTCAGGGTAAATACCGGGTGAGCGTACTGAAACTGTCGAATGATTGCTTTCGGATCAATCATTTCTGTTTTATTCAAGGTGACGCAAAAATCGACCGGGGCGGTTTCAAAATTTTGCAGACGATTCATGTAGTAAGTGACCGCGACCGCATCCTCTTTTTTGCCATCAATATGATAATTCCATGCGGCCCAAGCTAACTTTCGTTTGGGTAAAATATTGCGATCTGTATGCAATACCACATCGTTCATTTTGTAGGGGATAGCGCCTAGCACGTCCTGTTCGGTCGCGCTGGCATCATTCAGCATGTGTAAGGCTTGATCGCTATGACACGCAAAGATCACTTGGTCAAAGGTTTCTGTACCACGGTGGCTGGTAATTTCAACACACGTAGGTTTTCGACTGACGCCGTCAACCGGAGTATTTAAATACACTTGTTTAGCCGGTAAGTCTTTCAGCATGCGTTCAACGTACGTACGAGATCCGCCAGAAATGACGCGCCACTGTGGACGATCATCAACACTTAGCATGCCGTGGTTGTTAAAAAATCGTACAAAAAAGTAGAGTGGAAATTGCATCATCATGTCTTCGCTGGCCGACCAAACCGCCGCACCCATAGGTACAATGTAGTCATCACGGAAGGCTGAACCATAGTTATTACGCTGTAAATAGCTGCCTAGAGTTTCTTCTCGATCCAACGTGTCGGCTTTTAGCTCCGCTCGTGTTTCTTTATTAAATCGAATGATGTCGCGAATCATGCCCCAAAAAGAGGGGCGGAAAATATTTCGACGCTGCGCAAACAAACTATTGAGTGTATGGCCGTTGTACTCTAAGCCGGTGGTTTCACTTTTTACGCTGAAGCTCATGTCGGAGTCTTCGCTTTTCACACCAAGTTGATCCATTAGGCGAATGAAGTTTGGGTAGGTCCAATCATTAAAAACAATAAATCCTGTGTTTACTGGCCAAACCTTGCCGTCGATTTCAACGTCGGTGGTTTGCGTGTGGCCACCACAGTAATCATTTGCTTCGAATAGATGTACGTCGTATTTATGTCGAAGCAACCAAGCACAGGTTAGGCCCGAAATACCGGAGCCAATAATCGCGATACGTTCTTTCATTATTTTGATTCCTGTTGAGTGTTGGTCGTTGATCTCGACATTGCTGCAGTTATTCTGTGTCGTAAAAAAGCAGGTAAATTCCCAAGCATCCATAAAATAAAGGTAAAGCGCTTGGGAAAGTGAATATGCCACGTACGTTTACGTAGGCCTTTCACGATTTCTTTGGCGGCTTGATCCGCAGTAATACGCATTGGCATTGGGAAATCGTTAACGTCCGTGAGCGGCGTTTTAACGAATCCGGGACTGACGACTGAAACATCTAAGCCAAGGGGGGTTAAATCGGCTTTCATGCTCTCAAGAAAATGCGTAACGGCGGCTTTGCTGCTGCCGTAGGCTTGTGCTCTCGGCATAGCAAGCATGGCAACGGATGAGCTAACGCCCACGATATAGCCACGTTCACTTTGTTTAAGTAGAGGCAGTGCCGCTCCGACGGTATTCACTAAACCAAGTACATTGGTTTCTAGTACTCGGCGAAATAGAGCGGTATCAAACTGATTAACATCCACATATTCACAAGTCCCTGCATTGGCGATCACAGTATCTAAGCGCCCAGCCTCAGATTGAATTTGAGCAACGGCAGCGGCTAACGATGCTTCATCTGTAATGTCAGCAGCAATGGCTGTGATATTGCTGAAGGCATTTTCTAGGTGCGATAATTTTTCAGCTGAGCGAGCACTAATGTACAAATGGGTACACAAAGGGGCTAAGTTTTCCGCCAGCGCTTCGCCAATACCGGACGATGCACCGGTTAACCAGATTACTTGGTTTTTAAGAGGAATCGCGTTGCTCATAGTAGTCGCTCCTTCAGCTTTTTAATCATCCAGCCTAATACGGGAATATGCTCGTAGAGCATGGTGCCTGCATCGAAAATATCTTGATGACGAATGATTTTTCCGTCTTTCCATTGCAGTAAGCTTACGCCTTCAACACGGATATCTTGCTTGCCTTTATGTAGCTTTGGGTGCCGATAAGTCATAGTCCAGTACATCATGGCTGAGGATTCATTACCTTCGGCTTTATGAAAATCAAAGCTAATACTGATGACGTTCGAATACAGTGAAATAAAATAGTGACTTAACTTCTTTAGCCCGTGTATTTCATGCATCGGATCTTGAAAAATAACGTCGTTTGCATACACCTGAGCGAGCATGTCTTTGGTGACATTGTCTGGCCCTAAGTTTTGATACAACGAACAAAACTGAGCATAGGGTGTGCGACCTAGATCAAGACTCATAACGCATCTCGCTTATCTTGATCGGCTTGTTTACCTTCCTTTAGTACGTGCACTGGCACTGGACTTAAACTATGAACAATACCTAGGTAACTCATGCCTTTTAAAATCATGTAACTGATGTCGATTTCCCACCAGTAAAACCCTTGGCGCGCGGATACTGCCCAGCGGTGATGGTTGTTGTGCCATCCCTCACCTAATGTTAGCAAAGCAAGTAGGCCGTTATTACGGCTGTGGTCTTTGGTATTGAATCGACGATTTCCCCAAATATGGCCAAGCGAATTAATGGTGACAGTGGAGTGGAATAACAGCACTGTTGAAATAACAAACCCCCAGACCACCAGCTGTGCGCCGTTGGTGTTGTAAGTGGGCGCGTAAGCCGCCATTAATTCGCCACCGAGGTAGAGCAAAGCAATAAGGAGTAGTGGGGCGAAACCATCAAAGCGATCTAAAAATCTTAGTTCCGGGAAACGGGCAAAGTCTTTGATGCGGTGGTGTTGTGTTTTAAAACTGGCGTCACAGGTGAACCAGCCCATATGACTCCACCAAAAACCCCGCTGTATTGGGGAGTGAAGGTCATCTTCGGTATCCGCATGTTGGTGATGGGCGCGATGGTGTGCGGCCCACCAAAGTGCGCCACGCTGTGCTGACATATTGCCTAGTAAGGCAAATATAAATTGCCAGAAACGATTGGTTTTATAGCTTCGATGCGCAAAGTATCGATGATAAAACGCGGTGATGGCGAACATCCGTAGCCAAAATGAGGCTAAACACACGACAATGGCAGTGGTGCTAACCCCTGTTAAAAAGGCAAAAAAACAAGCCAAATGCAAAAGAATAAAAGGGATAACACGAACCCAATTAAAAGCTGTGCTTGTCATATCTTCATCGCTACCAGCGTAGGAATCAAACCAGCGCACTATGTTGGTCACTTTGTTAGTCAGCGATCGAGTAAATAAGGAGTGTTTGTTCTGTGATTTCATGCCGTTATCCTGCACAGGCTTTAAAAGTTTCTAGGGCGCGTTCGCGCCCGTACTTGTGTTCTACCACAGGTGCAGGGTACTTACATTGCAAGCGCTCTGCGGCAGATGGGTTATGTCGTGATTTGGCCGGTAATCCACCAAGTTTAGGTAAGTACTGGACAATAAAGTAACCTTTGCTGTCAAAACGTTCTGACTGTGTGGTTGGATTAAATATGCGAAAGTATGGCGCGCCATCGGCGCCAGTCGACGCGCTCCACTGCCAGCCGCCATTGTTGGATGCTAAATCAGCATCGACAAGGTGCTTGCTGAAATAGTCTTCGCCCCAGCGCCAATCAATTAATAAATGCTTGGTCAGAAACATGGCCGTAATCATGCGCAAGCGGTTGTGCATCCAGCCACGTTCTTTCAGTTGCTTCATGGCTGCATCAACAATGGGATAGCCGGTTTCGCCATCACACCAGCGCTGAAAGTCGTCTGGTGCATCTCGCCACTTAATATCGTCGTAGTCGGGCTTGAATGACTTATGCTTACACAGATTCGGGTAGGCAACGAGTAAATGACGATAAAACTCGCGCCAAATAAGTTCGTTAATCCATGTATTAATGCCTTCTTCTCCGCCACTTAATGCACAAGCATTACTTTGCCAAGCGGTGTATATGCATTGGCGTGGAGACAGCAATCCGAGAGCCAGATAAAAAGACAAGCCACTGGTGGCATCTAAATCTGGAATATCTCGCCACTCGTGGTAGTGCAAGGCGTCTTTGTCTAAGAATTCACGTAAACGCTCATGCCCTGAATTTTCGTCAGCAATCCATTCATCATCGGTCTCCCACTTAGGAAGGTTTGTGTTTTCCTGCCAGTGGATTATCGTATTCTGACTAATGCTTGTCTCATCCTGTTTTTCAGGCGCAGCGCAAGGCGCAGGACAAAACTCTTGCATCTCTTTTAGCCATGATTTTCTAAATGGCGAATACACGCGATATGGATCGCCACCTAAAGTTTTTAGTTCGCCGGGTGCGATAAGACATTGATCGTGAAATTTATTCACAACGATATCGTTGTCGTGACACCAACGTGAGACGTTAATATCGCGGAGGCGTTCATTCACTTCATATTCAATATTGAAATTTAATTCACTGAATGTGAATTCTTGCATCAGCTTAATTAAGTGTTCTTCACACTCGGCAAAACTCGCTTTTGTAATCGTTAGTAGTGGTATACCAATGTTGCTCAGTGACGCATGCAGTTCAGCGATGGCTTGTTTCATCAAGTTAATGCGCCGTTCGCCCAATTGGTGTTGTTGCCACTGTGGCTCAACAACAAAAGTAATGGCTAGGGTGTCTTCATCATTGTTACGGCGAGCATGAGCGAGTGCCGGATTATCATGAATACGAAGATCGGTGCGAAACCAGACAAGGCGGGTCATGAGCGATTCCCTGATGTAGTGATGAATGTCTGAACTTGCATGGTGATGTTATCTCCTAGTGCCGTGCCGGATACCAGTGCCTGTGGAATAGCGCCTGAGTAATACACCGGAGTACTACATTCTTCTGCAATATGAAGCCAGTTCGCTGTTTCGTCATGGTTGCTTGGGTGGATATGAATCCATACCCATGAAGCCTTTACGATCAAACTTGCAATTTGGATGTGGTCAGGTGCGATATTTGGTCCAAAAAATTCAACACGGTAGCCTGCAGCACCTAAGGCATAAGCGGATGACAGTAATTGTAGCTCAGCATCTTCATGGCTGACCGCCATCAACACAGCGTCTCCTTGTGCTTGTTTACTTTGCAAACTTATGAGATTGGCCAGCTTACGTTTGAGTAAATAATTAAATCCGTTCAGCACCATAGCAAGATTTGGATCGGCGCGTAATTCGCTGAGCACGGGCAATAAGCAGCGTTCGTAGTAAACCGCCATTGGGTATGTGGCTAACCCTGTGGTCCATAAATCATCGAGGCCACGGTAATTTAATTCGCAGGCCATAGTCAGCATGTGTGCATTTTGAGCGGCCCAGTCATCGGCGGGAGCATCATTTTGCTCGGGCGGTGCGGTAAGAAGAAGCTTCACCTGCCTAATCGGGTAGCCTTGCTCTAGCCAATAAATAATATTTTTAACTTGGGTGACATGATTATCGTTATAAAAACGGTGCCCTTTAGGGGTACGTAAGGGGCTAATAATGCCGTAGCGACGCTCCCAAGCACGCAGCGTCACAGGGTTTACTCCTGTTAGCCGCGCAAACTCGCGAATCGGGTAGCCGCTGAATTGTGCCTGATTCACAGATGGTTCCTTAGGCCAAGCTTATAAGGGTGTGGGTTCAGATAGACCTGCTGACGGGCATACGCATTGGCGTCTTCAAAATGATTTAAATGATGCTTGAGCAGAGTTAACGGCACGACTAAGGGCACGATGCCTTCACGGTACTGCAGAATCAGTTGTGCCATTTCGCGCTTGTCATCGGCGCTGATTAAGTCTTTTAAGTAGCCTTGTAAGTGCATTAGCGTATTCGTGTGCATTCTTCGACTTGCAGGCTTGGCTAATGCCGCCATTAACTTCTCAAAGTAAGTATCGGCAATACTTTCAACGTCATGAGATAGGTTGGCCAGCAAGCGACCAAGTTCTTTGTAGTGCACAAGGCTATGGGCCATCACTAAGTATTTGTACTTCGAATGAAAGTCGATCAAGCGTGCAGCGGTCACTTCCTGCTGGCGAAAGAGTTGCCAGTCACGATAGGTGAATACACGTACCAGAAAATTTTCGCGTAGAGCGGCATCATTTAGGCGGCCAGCTTCCTCTATCGGTAATAGGGGGTTACGACGAGCAAATTCCTTGGCAAATATCCCAGACACAGTACCTTCTGGGTGGCCATTAGGTAAATAGCGCTTTACTCCAAATACACCGCAGCTTGGACTTTTCTGCATAAAGATAAAGCCACACAATTCTGAACTGTTTGCACTAACGGTAACGGCATGGTCTTTGAGCTTGTCGGTAACATCAAGCTCGGGGGTATCCACCCCAACAGCGCGAATATTATCGTCGTTAGGATGCTCGCTCACTAAGCGAATCGGTTCGCGTGGGGTGCCCATGCCGATGGCAACTTCTGGGCAGGTTGAGCGGAAGTCGAAGTATTCGCTCAAAATGTCGGTACAAAAACGTGAGCGCTTGTGGCCGCCGTTAAAGCGTACTGAATCACCCATCAGGCAGGCACTGATACCAACGGGGATTTTTTCGTTCGATAAGTTAATCATTTGTATAACTCCTGAAGCGACCTTTGTATAACTTTATATTGGCCGCTTCAGGTTGTACAAGTCAACTCTTTTTGTACAATAAAATGATATTTTGTATAAGTTTATGCGTCTAGACTGACTTTTTGTATCACTATTCGGCTAATCGCTGAGGCCACTTCAGGGTCTAGGCCAACCGGCGGGTGCAAATCGATAGTTATTGTATGGCCTTGCACGGCCAGTTCTGCTTGTAGAGTTTCTATTATTTTGGGCACATCGCGGCGCAAGTGGCGTCCAGCGGCAAAGAATAGAGGCAATACATCAATATGGGTGTATCCCTCGCTCGCTAATAAAGTCACCTGCTGTTCAAGAGATGGCTCTGCCAACTCCATGTAGGCAAGCTCTACACGTTCTGTGTTGAGTCCAGAGCGAATGTTGGCAATAAGATCACCAAAAGGAGCAAGCCAGTTTTGATCGGTACTGCCGTGAGCCAGCAAGATGGTTGATATATGTGATGAAGAGGGTTGAGTACTCATGTAATTATTGCTCCAAAAGTCGTTGTGCGGCGGCTTTGCCACTGATCCAGGCGCCTTCAATGGAACCGTGCTGGCACCAGTCTCCGCAGATGGCTAGATTATGCGCGTTGTCATGAAATGCGCCAAGTTCGGGGGCTTGAGTGGGTATAGAGAAAAGCCAGCGATGCAGCCAAGTGTCTTGAGTATCAGGAAGTTGACCCCCTAAGCTTTCAGCAAAAGCTTGAGTGAGGTGCGCAAACACGTCTTCGCGCGATGCATCAACATGCTGCTGGCTCCATTCGTGGGTTGCCTGAATAACCCACTCATCGCTTGCACTGGCCTGATCATGACGGCCGGGCTTAGAGGTATTGCGAGCTATCCAAGCGAGTGGCCCCGTTTTAACAAAGGCAGCATCTATCTCAGTGGTCAGCGGTTCAGCAAATCCCAGTAATAATGTCCAGCAAGGTTGCATTGTGTAATTTTGGATTTGCTCTATAAATGGGCTGTCTACCGGTAAAAGAGGAAGTGCTTGCTCGGGCGGCACATTAATGACTAAAGAATCAAAGGGACCGTGGCGGTTGTTGTTATCATCGTTCAGATACCATTGGCCACTTTTTTCATTATTTATAAACTCAGTGCTCACAATGCGAGTTTGAGTGATGAATTCTGCCGCCGCTTCTAATAAACCTCGGCTAAGGCCTGTCATTCGCGGCACACCGACAAAGCGGCGAGCGTTATCCGGCGAAGGGGTTGCGCCATGCTCATCAATGATCCAAGGCGTGACTGGCCATTCTGCGACCCAGCCTTTGTTGCTCCAATGATCAAGCTCTACAGCGAACTCAGGCGTGTGTGCTCGCATGAATTGAGCGCCCATGTCCCATGAGGACTCGCCCACCTTTTTACTGGATATACGTCCGCCTGATCCTCGGGATTTATCAAATACAGTGACGTGAGCACCGCTGGCGGAGAGATCTTGCAGAGCCGTTAATCCGGCAATGCCGGCGCCTACGATAGCCACTTTAGGAGTAGTTGACTCGTTAGTACGTGCTGTCTTGATCATAAAAAGCCACCGTGAAACTTATGCAAATTTAAGTGGGTAGTGTAACCCCAGTAATATTATTTATACAAAACTATTGTACAGATAAATCTTATTATGTATAACTATCGTATAACTAATTAATTTCGATTGAGGAAAAGTCATGAGTTATAAAGCGCCACTACGAGACATGCAGTTTGTTCTTTATGAAGTACTGAACGGCGATAAAATTCTTCCAGAATTGCCAGGCTGTGAAGATGCTACCCGTGAAATCATGGATGCCATGCTGACAGAAGGGGCGAAACTTGCTGAAAATGTATTGGCTCCGCTTAACGCTTCTGGAGATCGTGAAGGCTGTCAGTACGATACTGAAACCCACGATGTGAAAACACCCGACGGTTTCCCTGACGCCTATCGTCAGTTTGCTGAAGCAGGCTGGACTGCCTTAGCTGGCCCAGTGGAATATGGAGGCCAAGGCTTACCTCACACTCTGAATACGCTGGCTGAAGAGATGGTCTGCTCTGCCAACCTTTCTTTGGGTATGTATCCGGGTCTGACTCACGGCGCGGTCAATGCGCTTACGTCTTACGGCACCGACGAATTAAAAGAAAAGTACCTTCCAAAGCTAATCAGCGGCGAGTGGACAGGCACTATGTGTTTGACCGAGCCGCAGTGTGGTACGGATTTGGGTTTGATTCGCACCAAGGCAGAACCGCAAGCCGACGCCTCTTATGCTATTTCGGGCACTAAAATCTGGATCACGGGCGGCGAGCACGATTTAGCCGATAATATTATTCACTTGGTGTTAGCTAAGTTGCCGGATGCGCCTTCTGGCTCGAAAGGTATCTCACTATTCCTTGTGCCTAAGTTTTTAGAAGACGGCAGCCGTAACCCCGCATTTTGTGGTGGTTTAGAGCATAAAATGGGGATTAAAGGCTCAGCCACCTGTGTAATGAATTTTGAGGAAGCCAAAGGCTGGTTGATAGGCGAACCTCACAAAGGGTTGCAGGCCATGTTCGTGATGATGAACAGCGCACGCTTAATGGTAGGCTTGCAGGGGTTAGGTATTGCGGAATCGGCGTATCAGGTATCACTAGAGTTCGCCAAAGAACGTCGTCAGTCACGTGCGTTGTCAGGCCCACAAGAGCCAGACAAGCCAGCGGACAGCATCATGGTTCACCCAGATGTACGCCGTATGTTGCTGCGTCAAAAAGCGACCATCGAGGGCAGCCGTGCATTGGCCTACTTCACGGCAATGCAGCTCGATATTGCTCATAAAGCTGAGTCGGCGGAAGAACGCGAGCAAGCAGATGATATGGTGCAATTGCTGACCCCTATTGTTAAGGCTTTCCTAACGGATGAGGGTTTCTTCTGTGCCAACGATGCGCTGCAGCTAATGGGTGGCTCTGGTTTTACTCAAGATTGGCCGGTCGAGCAATTTGTCCGTGATTCACGTATTACGCGTATCTACGAAGGCACTAACGGTATCCAGGCGCTGGATCTTGTGGGCCGTAAGCTGGGTCACGCGGGTGGACGTGCGGTTAAACGCTACTTCGCCATGATGGACGCTTACATCAAAACAGACGGTGGTGTACCTCACAGTGAAGAGCTGCAAGCGGCGGTCGGTCGTTTACAGAAAGCGACTATGTGGTTAATGCAAAATGGCATGGGTGATCGCGAGCAAGCGGCTTCTGCTGCAACGCCTTATCTTCGTTTGTTTGCCTTAACAGCGGTTGCGTATTTCTGGAGCCGAATGGCCGGTGTTGCACAGCAACAGTTAAATGATGGTGCAACCGAAACCGACCTTTACAAAGCGAAGATTGAAACAGCAGCCTTTTATATGCAGAAAATTTTACCACAAACATTATCTCTGATGGCTGAAATAGAAGCAGGCAAAGACTCGCTAATGGCGCTAACGTCAGAACAGTTCTAACGACGAAAGCCGACATAGATTGCAAGTGCTGATGTAACAGGCCCGGCATCATTGGGTCTTGTTACACCACTGAGGAGAAAAGCTTATGAGTAAGCGAATATTAATTACCGGTGGTACCGGCTTTATCGGCAGCAAGTTGATTGACGGTTGGTTGTTAGATGGTCATGACATCACTCTCCTTACCCGGCGTCCCAAGTGGATTCCGGAACGCTGGATTGGCAAAGTCACGGCAGTCTCTGAGTTCAGTGATATTAATGTTAGTGCTCAAGATAAGGGTGAAAGCTCAGGTATTGATTGGGTTATCAATCTTGCCGGTGAAGGCATTGCCGATGCGCGCTGGACGCCCAAGCGCAAGCAAGCGCTAAGAGACAGCCGTGTCGGTTTAACTCAGCGGTTGGCTCGCTGGGCGGATTCGACTAATCAGCAGTTCGAAGCGGTGTTGTCAGGATCTGCGGTGGGTTACTACGGCAGCGTAGATGGAATCTGGCCTACGTTCTCTGAAACGTCCGCAGCAGGTACTGACTTTTCCGCCAGCCTTTGCATTGACTGGGAACACGCGGCTAAAGGCTTGAATGACCGGACAAAGCGTTTAGTCTTACTACGAACCGGTATAGTACTGGGAGAGCACGGCGGCATGCTTAAGCGTATGCGTCTTCCTTTTAAGCTGGGCTTAGGTGGTGTGATTGGCAGTGGGCAGCAAGTGATCTCTTGGATTCATCGAGATGATTATTGTCGGGCGATTAACTACTTGTTGGCGTCCGATTTAACGGGGCCTGTGAACATGACGGCACCGACTCCTGTGTCTAATCGTGAATTTACAGCGAGTCTGGCAACAACGCTGCACCGGCCAGCACTATTCCCGATGCCAAGTGTTGCCGCAAAACTCGTTTTTGGAGAGTTAAGCGAGCTGTTATTAAAAGGGCAGAATGTTAGCCCTACAGTATTATCGCAAGCGGGTTTTGATTTCAAATACCCTAATCTGGGCCAAGCGTTAGAGGAGACTATGCGATTATGGTGATGCTGGATGAGCTTAGCTTGAGGCTGTGTTAGCCTTCTGCTCACAGTAACAACGCGTTTACGCAACCAATTAATTGACACCTGTCATTGGTAGCATTTGTACTAATCAACCCGTTTTTTACGAGTTGTAAGTGACTGAAAACACGGAAAAATGACGTTTAAAAGTTTCGTGTAGTTTTCTGTTATCAGGTATGGAAATTAACAAGATCGGCAGCTAAACCTAACACTGTAAATAGATAACACCGTTATAGGTAACAGTCACATGAGCATTAGCCGCCAAACACTCGATCAGTATCTTTTTGAATTCGACCAGAGTTACGAGGTGAGTTACGTGAATTTTTCCCGTGCCACTGAGCTAGCAGACGCTCAGTTGATACTTACTCTTGAGCGAGATTGTGAACGTAAAACATTCGCCTTCTCTCAGCCTCACTTTAATGACGTCGATAAAAACCTTGTCGCCAGCAAAGGACTGTACATCGCGGCTGTAAAAAGCTCGCCACTAGCGCCCAACAGAGTTGAGGTGGGCGACCTAGAAGGAGGCTTTGTCTACTTTTCTGCTAAGAACGTTAAGAATATTACACCCATGGCATGAAGCCAGGGTTACGGCGAGAGCCACGGCACCCTAGCCACGTAAGCAGTGCAGCAGTAGTGTACTGATAGAGAAGCAGCCTTTTGGCTGCTTTTTTATTGCCTGCACTATTGTCAGCACTATTGTCTGAAGGAAAGGCTCTCCGGCCGGTTGCACGTGTGTGGCGAAACCACTCAATTGAGCACTGCTGTTTTACGGCTTTTAAGCAGCACTACCGCTGACAGGAAGCCGTGCTTTGAATATCTAGGCCCAATGACTCCCAAGGGGAGTTTATCCCTTATCGGCGTACGTGCGGCATAATGACTGCCGTTGGCTGAATGAAGTCAGATACGCCGAAAAGAGAGGATCGTAAGGAGAAACCTCTCCTTGTATGGGGCCGGGGGCGAAGTCCCGAAAGGGATTTGAGTATTGAGTTTGAGCACTGGCTTTGAGAGTCGAGCTTTAATGAAACAGCGCTCAATTGACCGCATTTCCCCAATTATATTCATCACACAACATAAGTATCTTTTCAGGCATGAGCCACTGCATTACCCTGTGCGGATTCTGAGGGATATTTATGAACAACGATATATTTTACCTTGCCGCTTGGGGCTTATTAGGCCTGATTTCGATCATATTATTGACTGGGCTGCTGGGCTTAATTTGGTTTTTATACGCCTACATCACTGACCGTTTACAAACGAAGCACACGGTCAGGCGTAATTTTCCAGTGATTGGTCGTTTCCGATACTTCTTTGAGCATCTGGGGGAATTCTTCCGCCAGTACTTTTTTGCCATGGATCGTGAAGAGCTGCCGTTTAACCGCGCAGATCGTAGCTGGGTGTACCGAGCGGCTAAAAATATCAGTACGACCGTGGCGTTTGGCTCGACACGCCGACTCGACGTTCCCGGTACGGTGATGTTCGTGAACAGCCCGTTTCCCGCGTTAAGTAAAGACCACAGCGAATCTCAGCCGATCACTATTGGTAAGCATTGTCGTACGCCTTATTCGACTTCGGCGTTAGTGAATATCTCGGGCATGAGTTATGGCGCGCTTTCTAGTCCTGCGATTACGGCGTTATCAAAAGGCGCGGCGAAAGCGGGTTGTTGGATGAATACGGGGGAGGGCGGTTTATCGCCGTATCATCTGGAGGGTGGCTGCGACATCGTTTTCCAAATTGGCACCGCAAAATACGGCGTACGCAAGAAAGATGGCTCGTTGGATGATGACAAACTAAGAGATATCGCTCAAAAGCCGCAAGTGAAAATGTTTGAAATTAAAATGAGCCAGGGCGCAAAGCCGGGGAAGGGCGGCATTTTACCGGGCGCAAAAGTCAGCCAGGAAATTGCCGACATTCGACAGATTCATGTGGGTGAAGATTCTATTAGCCCGAACGGACACCCTGAAATTCGATCCGTTGATGACTTGCTCGATATGATCAACCACGTTCGTGACATTACCGGTAAGCCGGTGGGCTTTAAAGCCGTGCTCGGCAGTAACGATTGGATCATTGATCTCTGCCGTGCCATTGAGCAACGTGGTTCGCAAAGTGCCCCAGATTTTATTACGTTGGATGGCGCAGAAGGTGGCACAGGCGCAGCGCCGCAATCATTAATAGATTATATGGGCTTACCTTTAGGGCAAGCGTTACCTTTGCTGGTGGATACACTCGATAATTTTGGTTTACGTCCTCGAATACGCATTATTGCTTCAGGAAAGTTAATCACACCCGACCGCGTCGCGTGGGCGATTTGTGTTGGTGCTGACTTTGTTACCACAGCGCGCGGATTTATGTTCGCATTAGGCTGTATTCAGGCGTTGCAGTGCAATAAAAACACTTGCCCTACGGGTATTACCACTCATGACCCTCGTTTACAGCGTGGTTTAGTGCCGGAAGACAAAGCCGAGCGCGTAGCGCACTTTGCAAGGTCTTTGGTGCAAGAGGTGGGCATTATTGCGCACAGTTGTGGGGTGGAAGAGCCGCGTGAGCTTTGCCGAGAACATGCGCGCATGGTGCAGCCAAATGGTGAAGCTAAGTTATTAACGGAGGTTTATGGTGTTGAGCATTATCATCATGTCGCTGATATCGCGCCTGCGGATAGTGAATATTTTTAAGTTAAGGCAGCTCTGACTAATACAAGACAGGGCTGACTAATACAAGACAGGGCTGATTAAAACAGGCTGAGTTGTTGCTCGTTTTTCGATGCACGACTTGGCCATTTTTTTCTAGGAGATCGACGTTTTCTGGAACCGTGTTTTTGGCCAATTTCTTTAGCGGTGGCTCGGTATTCACCGGTATTAATGTGCTGCATTCTTGCTCGGGCCATGCGCGATGCTTGTGCGAAGTCGACAAGTGGCGCGGGGTAGTCTTCACCAATGATCAATCCAAAATGTTGCTGCTGTTTTTTACTCATTAGCCAAGGTTCGAAAATCCATTGGTCGGACACATGCTTTAATTCAGGCACCCACTGACGAACGAAGTTGCCACTTGGATCGCACTTTTGTGCCTGCGTAATCGGGTTGTACATGCGTGGAATGTTGATGCCCGTTGTGCCCGCCTGCATTTGCACTTGCGGGTAGTGAATACCGGGTTCGTAATCGGTAAATAGCGAAGCGAGCCAGTGCGAGACAGGCTGCCACGGAAGCCATAAGGGAAAGCTGGCTACCGAGACGAGCATGGCGCGCATACGAAAGTTGATCCAGCCATAGTGTTGCAAATAACGCATGCAAGCATCCACCATAGGCCAGCCTGTTCGACCATGCTGCCATGCTGAAAAAAATTCCTCATTCATTATTCGGTTTAGATGGTCGGTCGCGGGATGAAGATTATTTATCTCCATTTGTGGTTCATCTTCGAGCTTTTGAATAAAGTGACAGTGCCACCATAAACGTGATTCAAAAGCGCTCAGGCTTGCTTTCCAGCGGCCAGAGGCACTCTGCTGGTGCTGCTGAAGTGTTTGGTATAATTCCCTCATGCTGAGGCAGCCATAGGCGAGATAAGGGCTTAAACGAGAGCAAGCCGACTCGGCTGTGATAGGAGAACTTATAGACCCTCGATAGGTTTCTCCGCGCAATGTTAAGAAACTTTCAAAAACGCTTAAGGCCAGTTTTCTTCCACCGCGTTGGCGACCAAGGCAAGGTGTTGGGTCATGGCTGACTGAGTGGGGCAAGTCCTGCGCAGGCTGAGTATGATTTAACCACGAAAATACGCCGTTTTTTGGCAAGACGACGACGGGTTGCTCCATGTTTTTTTTCCAAGTCGACGCCCACATATCACGATTATTAAGTGCACGAGTCACACTAAATTGGCGATATTCTTGCCAGTGAACACCTTGTTGTTGGCACCACTTTTTTACATTTTTATCACGCTGATACGTCCATAAATTTCCGGTTTCTTCATGGCTATGCAGCGCAAATGTCCCGTACTCTTTCTGTATTGTTTCGAGCACATCAATCACACTACCAGCATACCATTGAAGCCCGCCATTTTTGCTCATTAGGTCTTGATGTAAATCGAGTAGGGACTCACGAATAAACATCCACTGGCGATTGCTAGTGTCGGGGAGTTGCCAGTACTCAGGTTCTAAAACGTAAATGCACAGCGTAGGACCAGCATTTAGAGCGGCGGTTAACGCGGCATTATCCTGTGTTCTTAAATCCCGCTTAAACCATACTACTTGCAGCATTAATGCTCTCCGTCAAATACAGGAACAACGGGGGCTGGGTATGTCTCTAGGTGTTTTATTCCGCTTTGGTGAGCCAGTAAGTCATCCAAAGTAACGAGATTGAGTTCGGGGCACCATTGTCGAATATGTGTTAATTCAGGATTATATTGATGTAACTGCTTATTTAAATCGAATTGGCGCTGAGGGCGCGCATCATGCCCCACGCCAGCAATATAAGCCCAGTTGCCATAATTACTGGCCACATCAAAATCAATTAAATGCATCTCAAACCAGCGTGCGCCTAAACGCCAATCCAGTTTTAATTGATGAATAAAATAACTCGCCATGTTTTGCCGTAAGCGATTAGAAACAAAACCGGTTTGTTGTAGTTCGCGTAACCCTGCGTCAATCATAGGAACGCCTGTCGTGGCATGACACCAAGCTTGCCATCGCTTCTCATTGAACTGACTACCGCGTGTTTTTCTTTGTGGTCCGCCTTCCGAAAAGAGTGCGGCGCCAAAATCGTGCTTGGGGTTGATCATAGAGCTACGTAAAGACCAATGAAAATACTCGCGCCATAGAAGCTCAAATTTAAGCCAGTAGGAGTGCTCATCGCTGCCATATACGGCTTCGTATTGCAGGATTTCATGCCAGACATAACGTGCAGATAAACAGCCCCAAGCAAGGTAAGCACTGAGATGGCTGCTTGAGGCGTGTTCCATCGGACGATCAATTAAGTTATTGCGAGTACGTTTGTAATGACTGATGGCTCGTTGTTCCCAGAGGTAATGTTTTAACCATTGTTTGCCACCGCGTTCGCCGCCGGATAAAACGAGGGGTGGGCAGTGTTCTTGATCTGGCCAGGCAATGGGGGAGTATAAGTTTAGTAATTGCTCATGCAGAGCCAATACGGGGGTGTCGATACTTTTGGCAACTTGCCAATGCCGCGGTGATTTCTCTACGCACTTTCTAAACGCGGTGAATGTACTTGGAAAGTCTGTGAGTAAATCATCACACTGAGCGCTCGAAAACAGCGTTTGCGCATCATAGGTTGTCACTGAAATCACGGAGGGTGAATCAGGAATCGTTAAATTACGTATCTGATTTAAAGTATCGCGCTCTTCAGGCGCTTGGGGCTGGCTAGTAATAAGATGGATATTGTAGTCTTTGAGTTCATTAAATAGCTGTGCAAATACCTTTGCCGGATCACCGGAATACATATGGAAATTGATGGTCTGATCTTCGAGTTGGCGATGCAGGTCAATGAGTGCGGCTCTTAAAAAATGTGCTTTAGCTGTGGCGAGCCGAGTCATACCAAGGGCATCTTCTTGCAACCAAATTTCTGGCAAAATGTAGACAACGGATAGGGGCCCACACTCAGGTGCTTGAGCCAGTGCGAGGCGAAAGCCTTCGTTGTCGTGCAGTCGTAAGTCATTTCGTAACCAGAGGATTTGAGTCATTAAAATTCATCCTCCACGCTACCGGGGGCACATAAATTCGCTGAAGCCGTGTTTGAGTTTTTTGTACTGCTTACCTTAGCGGCATATTTGCAGCGCACCGAGCAATATTTAACGTTATCCCAATCGCGTGCCCATTTACGTCGCCAGCAAAAAGAGAGTTGGCAGTGTTCGCAAATTTTTTTAGGTTGAAGTAATTTTTTGTGAGTCATGTAAACACCTTAGAGTTAATTATCATGGAGCCTTACAGCTCGTTTAGATGTTCAAGTAGGTGGTTTGAGCGGGCAATAATGGCGTCACGTTTGTTGCTATCCATACGCTCGAAATTACGATAAATCATGCTCATTCTCTGATTTTTGGCAAAGGTGTCTTTGTGGCGATGGATGAAATTCCAATACAAGCTATTAAATGGGCAGCTGTCTTCATCAGTGGCTGTTTTAACTTGGTATTCACACCCTTTGCAGTAATCAGACATTTTGTTGATGTAATTGCCTGAGGCCGCGTAGGGTTTACTGCCTAAGTACCCTTCATCAGCATGCAGTACCATACCCAATGTATTTGGCAGCTCGACCCACTCATAAGCGTCGGCATAAACGGCTAAATACCATTCGCATACCGCTTCAGGAGCAAGGCCTGCGATGAGTGAAAAATTACCGGTGATCATGAGTCGTTGAATGTGATGTGCGTAGGCGTTGTTGAAGGTGTTTTTGAAACTGTCCGCCATGCAAGCCATTCGAGTTTTACCTGTCCAGAAGTAACTCGGTAATTCTCTTGTGTGATTTAGGTTGTTCGCTTTGGCATAATTCGGCATTTTTAACCAATAAATTCCACGCACATACTCACGCCAGCCAATCACTTGGCGGATAAATCCTTCGGCAGCATTTAATGGAATATGTCCTGTTTTATAGGCTTTTTCTACGTCGTTACATACTTCTTTTGCCGTCAGTAATCCACAGTTTATATAGGGCGAAAGCAGACTATGAAATAGGCGGCTTTCGTCTTTGACCATAGCGTCTTGATAATCACCAAAGTAAGGCAGACCATGCTTAACAAAGTAACGAAGAGCCTGAATGGCTTGTTCTCGTGTGGTGGCCCAGTGAAAATTCTCAAGTGAATTCGGATGCTCGGGTAGATGCTCAGAGAAATGGGTGTGGACTAATGTCAGCACATCTTTATCTATTTGATCGCGTTTAAACTCGGATGGAGACGGCAACTGTGGGTCTCCTTTCCAGCGCTTGCGGTTATCGGCGTCGTAATTCCATTGGCCACCTTCAGGTTGGCCTTCTTCTGTCATTAAATAGCCGGTTTTACGGCGCATTTCTCGATAAAAGTACTCCATGCGTAATTGCTTGCGGCCATCTGCCCAGTCGGCAAATTCAGAGGTGGTGCAGATAAAACGATCATCGCCATAAATCTCGACAGGCACCCCAAGCGTTTTTCGCCACTGGAGGTCCATCTGATGTTGCAAGCGGTATTCGCCGCACTGAGTCATTATTAGTGCTTCTGGGGAAAGGTCTTCTACAGATTTCTCAAGAATAGCGATTAGACTTTGTTCGTGTCGTTCTGGATCGAAGGAGTAATAATCCACTTGCCAACCCTGTTGGCGAAGTTCGGCACAAAAATGACGCATAGCACTGAAGATAAGGGCAATTTTTTGAGGATGGTGGGGCACATAGGTGGCTTCTTCCATGACTTCAGCCATGATGAGGCAATCTTGGGCTGGGTCGAGTACACGCAAGCTGGCCAGAGTCAGGGTGAGTTGATCCCCTAATATCAATCCTATTTTCATATCTATACGTTTTGATTATGTATGGTACAGGTATTGTATAGGTATTTTGAGGTGGTATCTATGCTTGAGTCTGGATCACATCCTCCAATATGCGACAGATAAGGTGGGAGATTTAGTCATTTTTCGTGAGGCTTACAAACAAAAATAGGCGGTAAATGAGACGAATCTAGGTGCATATCAGCCAGTCACCCTAGATATTGGCCTTTCAATGAAGATCGAGGTTGCGGAACTTCGACAGAGCCATATGCTATTACCCCAGTAGATTCTCATATCAATGTGATTAAGGCGTGATTATGTCCTCAGGTAGCCCGACAGATTTTCAAGTAATGAGTGCTGACGATATTAAACAAGTGGCGGTGATTGGTGCCGGTACGATGGGACGAGGAATTGCCATCTCGTTTGCCAATGCAGGTATTGCTGTGACCCTACTTGATCTTAATGAAGAGGTGCGTACGCAAGCGGTCAGCTATATAGAAGGCATTTATGCCGGTATGGTTAAGCGCGAACGGATCACACAAGAAAACGCCGATGCGTGTTTGCAGCGTTTTAGTACCACGGGCGAGTACGCAGATATTTCTCAGGCAGACCTTGTGGTGGAAGCGGTATACGAAAACCTCGATCTGAAAAAGAGCATCTTCCGCGAGCTGGATAAGGTCATGAAGCCAGACGCTATTTTAGCGACGAATACCTCTTATTTAGATATTGATGCCATCGCTGCGGAAACCACCCGCCCGAGCCAAGTGCTGGGCCTGCACTTCTTCAGCCCGGCGCACATTATGAAGTTGCTTGAAATCGTTCGTGGTGAAAAAACAGCCCCTGCCATACTGGCGATTACAGAAGCGCTTGGTGCCAAAATAGGCAAAGTAGCCGTGGTTGCAGGCAACTGTCACGGCTTTATTGGCAATCGCATGTTAGAACCTTATGTATTCCAGTCGCGTCGCTTGTTATTAGAAGGTGCGCTGCCTAAGCAAGTGGATAATGCACTACAACGTTGGGGCATGGCCATGGGGCCGTTCCGTATGTATGACGTGGTGGGAATTGATTTGGAATGGCGGGCGCGTCAAATGTCGGATAAAAAACTCGACGTTGGCTCTGCCGCCGAGATGAACGTTCGCTTAGATGACCGCCTCTGTGAGATGGAACGTTTTGGCCAAAAGAACGGCCAGGGATATTACCTTTACGAAGCCGGTAGCCGTGAGGCCTTAGTGGATGAGTCCGTTGAAGCCTTAGTGGTCGAAGTATCAGAGGGTGCTGGCTTTACACGCCGTGAAATTACCGACGAAGAAATTAGCGAACGCTGCATTTTGGCCTTGGTGAATGAAGGCGCCAAAATATTAGACGAAGGCTTTGCGCGCAACAGTGCCGATATTGATAAAGTCTACCTTAATGGTTATGGCTTTCCGAAAGAACGTGGCGGCCCAATGGCTTATGCCGATGAGCGTGGTTTGAGCGATATCCTTAAGAAAATTGAAGGCTTTGAAAAAGACCAAGGCAGTATTTGGCAGCCATCAGCCTTATTGAAAAAGCTTGCCGCCGAAGGTGGGAAGTTTTCAGACATTACTAATAAATAAAAAATATTAATGCAGAAAAAAATAGAGACCGGAGTTAAAACACATGACAGCCTTTAAAGCGCCATTACGTGACATGCGTTTTGCAATGCACGAAGTACTCAACACAACCGCGCACTATCAGAACCTTGGTCGTGACGATTTAACCGCTGAAATTATTGATGCGGTTTTAGAAGAGGGTGCAAAGTTTAACGAAGGCGTGGTTGCTCCGCTGAATCGCAGTGGCGATGAAGAAGGCATCGTATTTAAAGACGGCGAAATCAAAACCCCTGAAGGCTTTATTGATGCCTATCAGCAGTTTTGTGATAACGGTTGGGCATCCATGACGGGCAGTGAAGACTTTGGCGGCCAAGGGCTGCCTTTATCGTTAGCCGCTCCCTTTCACGAAATGATGATGGCGGCGAATTTATCATTCCGCGTGTATTCTGGTCTGACCGAAGGTGCCGTATTAGCGCTAACCAAACACGGCAGTGACGAATTAAAAACAGGTTATTTGCCTAAGCTTATTTCTGGTGAATGGGCGGGCACTATGTGCTTGACCGAGCCTCACGCGGGCACCGATTTAGCACTGCTGCGCACTAAAGCAGAACCTCAAGCGGATGGCTCGTACGCCGTGAGTGGCACCAAAATATTCATCAGTGGCGGCGAGCAAGATATGTCGTCAAACATTGTTCATTTGGTATTAGCGCGTTTACCAGATGCTCCCGCGGGTGTGAAAGGTATTTCGTTATTTTTAGTACCCAAATTTTTACCGGATACCAATGGCGAGCCGGGTGAACGCAATCCTGCCGTGTGTGGTTCGGTGGAACACAAAATGGGCATCAAAGCCGCTGCTACTTGTGTGATGAATTTCGATAACGCCAAAGGTTGGTTAATCGGCCAAGAAAACCGGGGCTTGGCCTGCATGTTTACCATGATGAACGACGCGCGTTTTCAGGTCGGCCTGCAAGGCTTGGGCATCGCCGAAATGGCTTATCAAGGTGCGGTGGAATACGCACTGGATCGTTTACAGTCACGCTCACTCAGTGGCCCTAAAAACCCTGACAAAGTCGCTGACCCGATTATTGTGCACCCCGATGTGCGTCGTATGTTGTTAACGCAAAAGACGCTCGTCGAAGGTTGTCGCTTACTCGCCTATGAAGCCGCACAGGCGTTAGATAACGAAGAGCACCACCCAGACCCGGACGTGCGTAAAACGGCGGGTGTTCGTGCTGCGTTATTAATTCCTGTGGTGAAATCTTTCCTAACCGACATGAGCGCCGAAGCGGCCAACTTGGGTATGCAAGTTTACGGTGGCCACGGTTTTATTCGTGAATGGGGTATGGAACAGCTGGTACGCGATGGCCGTATTACGCAGATTTATGAAGGCACGAACGGCATTCAAGCGCTTGATTTATTGCGTCGTAAAGTGATGGGCGATCAAGGGTTAGAGCTTGCTCGTTTGCAAGATGAAATTGATGCCTTCTGTGAAGCGAATGATCTGAGCGAAGGTTTGCGTTCTTCTATAGCTTCGTTAAATTCAGTGAATGCGCATTGGCGTAAGCTGGCAAAAGACATTATTGCTCGTGGTACTGAAAACCCAGAAGACATTGGTGGTTGTGCAACGGACTTTCTAAGCTTCTCATCGTACGCATTACTCGCTTATGGCTGGGCTCGTATGGCTGTGGTAGCGAAACAGAAATTAGAAGAAGGCGCTGGCGATAGCGATTTTTACAATGCCAAAATCGCTTCTGCGCGTTTTTACATTGAGCGTATTTTACCGCGTGCCGAGATGCATCGTCAGGTATTAGAAACGCCGGTGGATAATTTATTTGGCTTAACCGCTGAGCAGTTTGTTCGCACTTAATCTTATGCTGAATAAACATATTAAATAGTGGTTACACCGAGTCAGGTTGCAGAAGGAAAATAACAAATGAATGCATTTACGTTCAGCACAACCCGAACCATCATTAACGAGATTGGTAGTGCACGTCGCATCGCGCAATTGTGCGAAGAGCAAGGTGCGCGCAGTGTCATGTTGGTGACGGACCCAGGCATTATCGCCGTTGGTTTGCTTGAACAGGTTGTGCCTGGATTTAAAAACTTAGGTCTTCAACTGACTGTTTTTAAAGATGTTGAAGCCGACCCATCCGATAAAACCGTTGAAGAAGCGACCCGTCAAGCACGTGCAGCGAGTGCTGATTTTGTGATTGGTTTTGGTGGTGGCAGCTCCATGGATGTGGCCAAGCTGGTGGCCTTGTTAGCGCACCCTGAATGTAAACAACCGCTGAGCGATATGTACGGTGTGGGGAATGCACGCGGGGTTCGTTTGCCTTTAATGCAAGTACCGACAACGGCTGGCACAGGCTCCGAAGTGACGCCCATTGCGATTGTCACCACAGGGGAAACCACGAAAGCGGGTGTGGTATCAGCCGTATTACAACCTGATATTGCTTTGTTGGATGCGGATTTAACTAAAGGTTTGCCACCACACGTGACAGCAGCTACGGGTATTGATGCCATGGTGCACGCGATTGAAGCTTATACCAGTGCCATCAAGAAAAATCCGGTATCGGATTTGCTCGCCAAAGAAGCGTTACGTTTGCTCTCGACCAACTTAATGTCCGCCGTCACCGATGGCAATGACTTGGACGCGCGCAGCAATATGCTGCTTGGTGCTTTATACGCTGGGCAAGCGTTCGCTAATGCGCCGGTGGCAGCGGTTCATGCCCTTGCATATCCGCTAGGTGGGCACTATCACATCCCGCACGGACTCAGTAATTCACTGGTATTGCCACAGGTGATGCGTTTTAACGCACCAAGTTGCGCCGAATTATACGCTGAATTAGCGCCGTCGATTATGGGAAGTGACGCACCATCTGGTTCTGCAACTGAGATCACAGACGCACTCATTTCGTGGCTAGAAACACGGATTAAAGAGGCTGGTTTACAAACACAATTGCGTCAGTGTGGTATCACCGAAGAGGCGTTACCTATGCTCGCCAGTGAAGCCATGAAGCAAGAGCGCCTGTTGATGAATAACCCGCGTGAGGTTACTGAAGCTGATGCGTTGGCGATTTACACCGCTGCTTTTTAATCTAACTGCTTTTAATTTAGTTGCGTTTAATCCAGCTTTTTGATTTAGGAATGTTAAAAAATGAGTTCAGGAAAACCCATTAACCGCAGTGACTACAAACAGTTTTCACCCATTGTTACGCGCTGGATGGACAACGATATTTACGGTCATGTGAATAATGTGACCTACTACTCTTACTTTGATAGCGCAGTAAATCGCTACTTAATTGACGAAGGTGGCTTAGATATTCACGACGCACCGATTGTTGGTTTTGTAGTCAATTCGCATTGTAATTACCTGGCACCCATTGCCTACCCAGATGCTATTGAAGTGGGTTTACGCGTGAATAAATTAGGCAATAGTTCCGTGACCTACGGCGTCGCCATTTTTAAAAAAGGCGAAGAAACTGCCTGCGCCTATGGCGATTTTATTCACGTATTTGTGGAACGTGCGGCGAATAAATCCGTCCCAATGCCTGAATCCATTCGCAATGCTCTTGAGAAACTGGTGATTTAACATGACTAAAAAATACCCTTACTACCTCGCGGGCGAGGCTATTTACGCGAATACTGATCTTAAAGTTACCGACAAATACAGCGGCGAAATCGCATACGAAGTCCCTTTGGCGACACCAGAAGTATTAGACCAAGCCATTGCTGCTGCGGTCGAAGCGACCGACGCCATGCGTAAACTGACGGTGTACGAGCGCCAAGCAGTGCTTGAGCATTGCATTAAACGCTTTACTGAACGTCAAGACGAATTGGCCGAAGCGCTGTGCATCGAAGCCGGTAAACCCATTAACGATGCTAAAGGTGAAGTTGGGCGTTTAATCGACACCTTTAAAATCGCCGCCGAAGAAACCCCGCGCATGTTGGGAGAAACGCTTCCGTTGGATATTAGCCCACGTGCCAAAGGCTATCGCGGCATGACGCAACGAGTGCCGATTGGCCCGTGTGCGTTTATTAGCCCATTTAATTTTCCACTTAATTTGGCCGCGCACAAAGTCGCACCCGCCATTGCCGCCGGTTGTCCGTTTGTATTAAAACCGGCGAGCATGACACCCATCGGTGCATTGGTGATCGGGGAAATATTAGCCGAAACCAACTTACCTAAAGGCGCGTTTTCTATCTTGCCGTGTCGTCGTGACAGTGCCGATTTACTGACCGAAGACGACCGCTTAAAACTGCTGAGCTTTACCGGCTCACCAGACGTCGGCTGGAAACTCAAAGCGCGTGCCGGTAAAAAGCCCGTTATTTTAGAACTGGGCGGCAACGCCGCTTGTGTGGTGGATAACGACTGGGATCTCGATGACGCCGTTGCTCGTGTAATCATCGGTGCCTTTTATCAGTCAGGTCAAAGCTGTATCGGAGTGCAGCGTTTGTTTGTACACAGTGATGTGTATGAAGCGTTTAAAGAAAAGCTCTTGGTAAAAACCAAAGCATTAAAAAGCGGTGATCCAAAAGACCCAGAAACCTTCATTGGCCCTATGATCAGTGAAGGCGAAGCGACGCGCTTGCATAGCTGGATTACTGACGCACAAGAGCGTGGCGCGACCTTGCTGTGCGGTGGTGAGCGCGATGGCAACATGCTGCAAGCCACGCTCATGGAAAACGTCCCGCACGATTGCGAACTCAGCGCCGAAGAAGCCTTTGGCCCGGTGGCGATACTTGAACCCTTTGACGACTACGACGCTGTGCTTAAGCGCGTCAATGACAGTCGTTTTGGCCTGCAAGCGGGCATCTTCACCCGCGACATCTACAAAGCCCAACAAGCCTGGGATGAACTGGAAGTGGGTGGTGTTGTTATTGGTGACGTACCAAGCTGGCGCGTAGACCACATGCCCTATGGCGGCGTAAAAGACTCCGGCCTTGGCCGTGAAGGCATACGTTGGGCTATGGAAGACATGACCGAGCTGCGTTTGATGGTGGTGAGAACACCGGCAAAATAAAGGCATATTTCAACAGTCGCCGGTAGGAGCCCGTCCTACGGGCGAATGTTCCTTTCCGTTCTTAGCTTTCTGGCCACATACCATCCATCATCATTGGATAGGCTACCGGCTTGTAATCCGTAAATTCAATATCGCGCACGTATTCAAAATCCGTCCACAACAGTCGTGCCCCTTTCAACCAAGTTGTTGGTTTCACTCGGCGCTCTATCAACTCAACTTCTTCTGGTGTCGCAGGCCTAATAGGCCCCACTTTTCCATATAAACGAATACCCGGCGGCGCAGAAAACTGACCCGTTAATAACGCTTTAAACCAATACCAACGCCCAACATTGACGGCAGATATACAAACGTTTGGATTGTGGTCAATATTGTCACCAAGCGTTTTAGCATAGTGATCGAAGAAATAACCGGTCTGGTTATCGCGTAAAAATACAGTACCGACAGGCGTAATATGAGGCATACCATCTGGATGGGTTGTTGCAATGGAGCAATGCATGGCTGAGGCTTGGCCAGATTCTAGCGTTTTACGAATTTTAGGCCAGTTTTCCTTTAGGCTTATATCTTTAAGGCTTATGTCTGGAAGAGCCATGGTTACTCCTTGTAATCATGTTTGCAAAGATTGCTACTTTATCACTAGGGAGTATTGGGCATAAAGAGGTCTATTCTTGACCTGACCATAAAATCAGGCATGCTTTGTAGATATTTTCTCATATAGCTTTCGGCTTGGATTCTTAGATTATCAAAGGAATTGATGTGAAAGATAAAATTACTAAAGTAGGTCTCCCTGTGACACAAGATTCAAAGAATATCGCTCTTCTTATCTGGGTAGGTACGATTCCCTTTGGGTTTATCCCCGGACTGATTGGCTATTTATTTAAAAATGATGATGCGTTCATCACAGAACACTCAAAAGAAGCATTGAATTGGGCAATCACCTTATTTATTGCTTACACCCTTGCTTCTTTTTTAACCATTATATTCATCGGTGTGTTAATGCTGCCTTTAATCGGTATCTGCCATCTAGTTTTTTGTATTCTAGGTGCGGTGGCAGCATCTAAAGGCGAATTATATTTGGCGCCTGTAGCCATTCGGTTGATTAAATAACAGATCTATAAAAATAACAGATCAATAAAAATAACAGAGCTATGAAAATGACAGGGATACCAACATGAGAAAAAACATGAAGTTTAAATACTTAACATCGCTGACATTGGCTCTTGGCCTTGTTTTCTCATCATTGGTAACAGCAGCACCAAAAGATCGGACACAACTTCTATTAGATGCGTCAGGCATGTCTGAACAGATTGGAATGTTGGCAAACATGGTGTCGTCATCAGTGCTTCAGGGGGAGACGGATATGTCACCTGAAGAGCGAGAAAAAACCTCTGAGGTCTTCGCGAAAGCCTTTCATGAAGATAAGTTTAAAAGCTTTGTTCACGATGAAGTAAATGCTGCGCTATCGCCTAAAGACGTCGAGGCGCTTCTCGTATGGTACGGAAGCGATCTCGGGAAACGAATTACATCCGCTGAAACCCTTGCCACCAACGCTCCGCAACAAGAGCTACTAACAGTATTAAACAAGAGTAGAGAAAATCAGGCGTTAATGAAAATAGCTGCTGACGTACTTGCCTTAACAAAATCATCGGAACTAGTGATTGAACTTCAAAAAAATATTGCGTTATCAGCGTTTGCCGCTGCCTCCGCCCATCAAGCACCGGGTAAGCCATTAAATTTCGACCAAGTTAAACCTTTGATTGATCAGCAAATGGAAATGAATCGCGGACAAGTTGAAGTTATGATGCTTGCTTACATTCTTTATGGCTGGAAAGACATTACAATGGACGATTTGAAAAAATACGAAGCCGTGCTTCAAGCTGAAGCTGGAACTAAGTTTTTAGAATCGGGTAATGCCGGTATTTTTAAAGGAATGAGTTTAGCGTTTTCTGATGCTATATATAATTTGGTGGAGCTGTATAACGTCAAATCTAAAGATGATAACACCTAGAAAATTAGATAGATCTAACCCAGACAGGTTGCATGAATAAATATCAAAGAACGAAAGACGATATTATAGCTAGAGGATACTCTGTCGAAGACGTTGAAAATTTAGCTAAAGGCTTGGTTTTAATCAATGACTTGGAATTAGCGCAATCAATGCTTAAAACCTTGGTTGAAATATCATCACCTTTGCCATGGCGTCATGATAGGGATTTTGGTGCTTTAGTACTGCAGCGATACTCTATGGAAGCAGTTAGCCGTGAAGTTTCGAGGGTTATGTTACAGCAAGCCGTCGAGAAGTGCCACTTGGTGCGCTAAATGTTGTACCTCTGGAGGCGAAGGCCTTGCTAGAGCTGAACAAATTAGCGAATTAAAGTTAATGTTGGGTGATCTTTCGCGATAGAAGTATGAAGCCATTCGTCGAGTTGCTATTTTGTAGTGAGTTATCGATGTTAGGAGGTTTCATCTTGGAGAATATGTGAGTATTGGTATCGTAAAAACACAAAAGGCTAGCTCTGGGTTTTCAATCTGGTTTGATAATGAGAGTTGTTACAAGTTATCTGATTTGTTGGAGTTACTCGCGCCGATCAATATCATCAGTTGTACGCGAGTGCTCGAGTCATTTGGGCCTGCTGAGTTTGTAGATGAAATTAGTACTAAAAAAGGTGTGTTTAGTATGCATCAAGAGTTTGATGATTTTTCAGGATCTACGATTTATTCAGAGAGCACTGAATTGATGAATGAAATATTGAAGCTAATGTTAGCGTCTGGTCAGTATTATATTCGTTAATTTTTCAGATTTTACCTGATCATTCGATAGTTTATGGAATGAATTTAATATCTATTTCTTCTAATATTTTACTGTGTGATACTGCCCAATAATCTTCAGAAATTTAACAAAATATTTTGAATTTAAAATGACGGATTCATTAACTCTAAATACTAACAAAACAATCGCGATTGATGTTGCCTCTGAGCTTCCTAGTGATAAGCAAGCCCAGATTGAAGAACAATCAAAGGTTGTTGTAAAAGAGCTTCTAGGTCTTAAAGTGCGTGATCTGAAAGCTCAGCATGAGAAAACCATTGCGATCAGAGATTTAGGGGCTTCAGTACAGATTGAGCTGGCAAGAAAGAGTGTTCTGTTGCAGCAACCGCTAGCAAAGCTGGTGAATGATGCAAAAGATGGTGGCCCGGTAGGGAATGCCCTTCTTGCGTTACAAGAGCAAACAGAATTAATCAATCCTAACAAGCTGGATCTGAGTATGGGAACGATACGTCGTTTGCTCTCTTTTATCCCCGCTGTTGGAACCCCTTTATCTCGTTGGTTTGCAAAGTATCAATCGATTGAGAGCGTCATTAAAGAGATCGTAACAAATCTCGATAATGGAAAGCGCCAGTTGGAACGCGACAATTTGATTCTTAAAGATGATCAAATTTCGATGCGTAATTTGATTTTTAAATTAAACGATTATATCGAGTTTGGTGTAGCGCTCGATCGTAGTTTAACGTTAGAGCTAGAACGGGAAGACTTAGATGAAGAGACTAAAAAATTCTTGAACGAAGAAATTCTATTCTCCTTGAAGCAACGTATCTTAGATCTGCAACAGCAATTGGCGGTTAACCAGCAGGGCATTCTCACTTCAGAAGTGATAATCAGAAATAATAATGAGCTTATTAGGGGCGTTTCACGGTCTCTTAACGTGACGGTAACAGCGCTTAATATCGCTGCTTCGCTAGCAGTAGCATTACAAACCCAAAAGAATATTTTAAAGGGGGTTACTGCCATAAATCAAACAACGGATAAACTGATAGCCGAAACATCGGAGAATTTGAAGAAACAAGGTGTAGAAATACATAAACAAGCAACAGAAGCCCAGCTTGATATCGAAAATCTAAAAACTGCATTTTCAAATGTTAGTGAGGCATTGAGCGAAATCAGTAAGTACCGCTCGGAAGCTTTGCCTAGTATGACGAAATCAATCCAAGAGATGAGTGAAGTAACTAAGCTCATGGATGAAAGTGTTAAGAGGCTTGAATCTAGTGAGAATCCGCAATATGAGTTACTTCTGAAGATATAGACTTCGAGGTAGTAACAATATCCACTTGGCTTAGATATGTATGCAGCAGAAAGTAGTTAAGTATTTAAAAGAGTGTTATCAGGCAGATAATAGAAACCAAACCCTGTGGAATGTTTTATCCAAAGGGAGTCAGTTTTTAAGAATTGCAACTCCAAACGAGTACGACATTGGCTTAAAGTACGAATCTTATCCGGTTGAATATGACTACGGTTATAACCTAGCCGCAGCCATATCAACGTATCGTAGAGAAAAATCGCCTGTTTTATGCTCCTACTTTATTGTTGGCAAGGTGAACAGTAATTCGTATGGGAAAAAATCGGTACGCACTATATTTTCTCCTCTATATTTTACCGACATTACTTGCGATAAAAATAATGCGGGTTATCAAATTCAGCCAGTATCAAATTCAAGGGAGTGGAATACTTCACTGCTTCAGTTTGTGCTGGGTGAAAAGGACGTCGTAGACGAATTTAAAGCCCAAGTAGCTAATCAAGTAGCTAATATTGAATATAGGTTGGTAGAGCCCCTCAATCACTTATCGACAACGTTTAGTTTCGTAGAGCGGCTTGATATTCCTCAATCAGAAAAGGAACTGGCCAAGCTCGTATCTGGTTGTCGGGTTGGTGGGAAATTGCTGCTTATTCCTATGTCAGTATCGGTGTTACTTGATAGAGCCGTCACATCCCGAGGAATACTTGATGAATTAGATCTTATCTCAAAGTCTAGTGTTACATCCGCCCCGTTAAAATGCTTGGATAATTTGACTTGTGTGCAACCGGTTAACAATGAACCTCCCTTAGTAAATTTTGACAATATTCCTGGATTGTTGAGCACTGCTCAAAAAAATATCATCAAAACATCCGCGGTTCATGACCTTAGTGTGCTTATAGGTCCGCCGGGAACAGGTAAAACCTATACCATTGCGGCTCTTGCACTTGAGCGATTTATGCAGGGGGAATCTGTACTCATTGTTTCACGGAATGAACATGCGGTAGATGTGATACGTGATAAGTTAGTTGAACACCTTGGAATATCTCACAATGCTGTCATTAGAGCCGGAACCAAGAGTTATCATAAAAATTTAAAAAAGCATTTAGATGACATTCTTAAAGGTGCTTATCAGGTGGATGAGCCATCTAGAAACTCGGTGAGCCCATCAAAATTAGCCAACAAAGTCAGGTCATACGAAGCAAAATTCACACGATTACTTAATCAGGTCGAACGAGATGGACGATTTTTATATGATTTTGAATCGGGTCGTAAGCGCTGCAATTTAATAAATAGAGTAAAGCTTTATTTTGGTAAGCGCAGAATGGAGAAGTACGGTTTACTTAAGTCTAAGCTTAAAGAAATGCAGGAGCTTAATAAATCGAGAGAGATTGCCTTATCTTCGTATATAGATCTTAATTTTAAACAAAAGATTTCTGCAGCCTTGAGTGAAGATAGTTTACAACTAAAAAAATTTAGGATGGCCATCGGTTCTCGCTCATCATTTCAGCAGGCGACTTTTTTTTCTGAAGTAGATTTCAAATCCTTATTGGAAGCTATGCCAATTTGGCTATGTTCGTTAGAATCACTGCATAAAGCATTACCGCTTCAAAATGAATTGTTTGATCTATTAATAATAGATGAGGCGACTCAGTGTGATATGGCTTCTTGTATTCCTGCACTGTATCGATCTAAACGAGCGCTGATTGTTGGTGATCCAAAGCAGCTTCGGCATGTGTCATTTTTATCTCGTGATGAACAAAACAACTTGCTAACCAAATGCGCCATTGATTCATTTGAGTTTAGTTATCGCGATCACAGCATGATTGATATTGCAGAGCAAAGTGTAAAGTCCAAAGATGCTATTGTTATGTTGGATGAGCATTATAGAAGTTCTCCTAGAATTATTGATTTTAGCAATAACCGGTTCTACCAGTCTGCATTAAGGGTTATGACTGAAAGGCCAAACTCTTGGCTTATGGATTCAGTTGAAATCGTTAATGTTGCTGACGGCGTAAGGTCTAAATCTATTAATGAAGTTGAAGCTGAGGCGCTAGTTTCAAAATTAAGAGTAGTCGTTGATGAGCAAAAGACCGTTACAGATAATCTTAAGCTTTCTATCGGCGTTGTATCATTTTTTAGGGCCCAAGCAGATTATATTCAAGATCTTATATTCGATAGTTTTTCGCTCGATGAAATTGTAGTTCATAAGATACGAGCGGGCACTCCATATGCATTTCAGGGGGAAGAGCGAGATATTATTTTGATCTCGTGTTGTGTTGATTCTGAGTCTTCGGCTTCAGTTTATACCTATATGAATAGAGAAGATGTCTTTAATGTGGCGGTTACTAGAGCTAGAGAAAAAGAGATTATCTTCCTGTCTGCTCCAGAATCTGCTTTGCCATTGGGTAGTCTTCTTAGAGACTTCATTAAAAGTATCAATAGTAAGGCTGGTGTTTATAATCCAGATCTAGAGAATCGCCATGATGTTGTTTTGGAGTTTATTCAAACGCTCGCGGATGAAGGAATGGATTCACTGTTGAGCTACCCGGTGGCAGGTATTGAAATGGATGTTGTGCTTACCTTGGATAATGAAGTGTTGGCGATTGATCTAGTGGGGTTTCCTGGAGAGATTGGTGACGCATTTCATTTGGAACGATACAAAATTTTTGAACGAGCTGGATTAATAATAATTCCCGTTAGCTATTATGCTTGGCGCTTACGCCGCCAAGATGTCGTACAGGGTATTAAGGATGCATTTCTAGAGATTAGAGAGAAGAACAAGGTTGCGAGACTTTCTGTCGCTGATTTCTCTAATCACTGGACAAAATTACTGTCGATAGATCCTATCTTGGCTGATAGCGCGAGACGTATTGAAGCTGATTTGCGGACGTTAAAATCTAAAGAAGGCATCAGTCAAATAGGCGAAATTGTTGATCAATACAAGAAAGTACTTTGGGTTCTTGGCGAGAAATTGCAAAAAAGTGAACTGACGTATATTCGATATATGCAATCGTCTGAACAGGTACTTTTGAGTTGCCTTGAGAATTTAGACCAGATCGTGAAAATTTCAAAGAGTTTGCTTGCTACTCAAGGTAACTCAGAGCAAAAGTTATCTATTGAACAATTGTTTGAGCAAAATGATAGGGCTTTAGATTCGCTAGGGAAGCTTGCACTTAAATGGAGTAAAGCAAAAACAACACGAGGGCTGGGTGCCTTAGACATGGATGTGGCAATCAATGAGCTAGATGAGTTGAGTGATCGTGTTGAGAGCTTCCGTTAATGGTCTAACTACTCAACCAACAGTCTTCTACCCGGTAATTTCACTCAATTAAAGCTCGAATCAACTATTCGAATGAAAGGCGTGGGGTGTGATGTTTTTCTGTGGATTCTAAATTAAATTTCTGCGAGTACTTTATTATGCGCAAAACCGACAAAAAACTAGATAAACAAATATGTGAAACTCTGACCGAGGTTTGTGAAGCTAGCCTAAAAGAAAATACCGGTTTTCAGTGGTTAACGCATTTGGTGAATTATTCTCACTTTCCTAAAAGTTTGCAGGTGATTTGTGTGTTCAATACAAACAATCAGCTGGATGCTTTTACGGCCAATAACCGCCATTTTGAACTGAATGAACGTATTCAAAAAGCGCTGTCAGGTATTGGTATCAGCATAAATAGCCGTCAGATTTCATACGATACGGAAGAGAATTGCAGTAAGACGAATAACGGCAAATGGGTGGATCGATTTGCGAATAGGATGGCTTAGAAAATGTTTGGATGGCTTAAATGTGATGCCGAAAATCGACGCGCTCTTACGGAGTTAAGGGCGCGTTTTTTATTATTTAAATTCTAGTCGATCAAACCAAAACTGACGATATTCCAAAAGCTACGGCGATCCACATCAGCCAAACCACTTTTCACAAAGACTCCGTTTTCTAGTTGCGGATGTTGCGGGTGGTTAAGTTTTAGCAATGCTAACGACTTTTCGGCTTCTTCTTTAAGTTCAAGAAACTGATACGCTTCGGTCATGATGGCCAGAGCATCGCCGACGGAGGCGGTTTTTTGATAATGCACCAGCACTTCTTCACAGCGGTTAGCCGCAGCAAGGTAAGCGTGACGCTTCATGTAATATTTAGCGACGTTGATTTGATAGGTAGCCAAGCGCTCTCGCAGATAGACCATGCGAGCACGGGCGTCTGCATTGTAGGCGCTGTTTGGGAAGCGAGAAATCAGTTCGTTGAAGTAACCGAATGAATCTTGCAGTGGGATTGGGTTACGGTAGTCGGTGCCGTCACCAAAGTAACGCTCTACGAAGGCAAAACCAAGTTCGTAGGTGGCTAGGCCGCGCATGTAGTAGGCGTAGTCTACTTTTGGGTGTTGCGGATGCAGACGGATGAAACGCTCAGCTTTCGCCAATACGGTTTCCATGTCTGACATTTTGAAATGCACGTAGATCAGCTCGATCTGAGCTTGTTCGGCCAGTTTCCCAAATGGGTATTGGCTCTCTAGACGTTGTAAGCGATCTTGGGCGACAAGCATGTTGTCGCGCTCGATAGCGTCTCGTGCTTCTGAGTAGTATTCCTGCTCGGTCAGTATTTCGTTGGTCGGTTTAGACGAACAAGCACTGAGAAATACAGCAGTTATAAGGATAAGACTTAGGGACTTTATGGAGTGCATCAACATACATCTATATAATTACGCGAATTCCGTATTAGAACACACCCTGAGCGCTTCATCATCCTTGCTGAATAGCCAATTGGCTTGCAGAAAGTAGTGCTCTTCATTATTGAGTGAATATGTCCAATAAGATCAGCGAGACCGTAGAAGTTCCTTACGAAGAGGGTAATCGCCGCTTTGACCAAGTTGCAGCGAAGCTTTTCCCTGATTATTCCCGTTCGCGTCTGCAGCAGTGGATCAAAGACGGGCAGCTGACTGTGGATGGTAAAACGATTCGTGGCCGCGATAAATTGGTGGGTGGTGAAACCCTCACCCTAGAAGCCGAGCTAGAAGCCGAGGGCGAGTGGCTGCCAGAAGATATTCCGCTTGATATTATTTATGAAGACGATGATATCTTGGTGATCAACAAGCCATCGAATTTGGTTGTGCATCCTGCGGCGGGCAATTACACCGGCACCTTGTTAAACGGTTTGCTGTTCCATTGCCCGGATCTTGTTCAAATACCGCGTGCGGGTATTGTCCATCGCTTAGATAAAGACACTACAGGTTTGATGGTGGTTGCAAAAACACTGCAAGCGCAAACGAGCTTGGTGGCGCAGTTGCAAGATCGCAGCATGGGTCGTGAGTATGAGGCCGTGCTGCAAGGTCCGATGATCAGCGGCGGTACGGTGGATGAGCCTATCTCGCGCCATGGAACTCAGCGTACCAAGATGGCGGTAAACCCGATGGGTAAAGAAGCCATTACTCACTACCGCATTTTGCACCGTTTTCCGTCGCATACGTATGTACGCTGTAAGCTCGAAACCGGCCGTACTCACCAAATTCGTGTGCACATGACGCATATTGGTCATCCGTTAGTGGGTGATAGAACCTACGCCGCCAGTCAGCGTTTGAAGAAGGGCGTTGGCCCCAAATTACGTGACCTGTTGGGTAAGTTTGATCGCCAGGCATTGCATGCGAAAGAATTAACCCTTATTCATCCGCGCACTACTGAGACGATGACTTGGGAAGTAGAGCTACCTGATGATTTTGTCGAGCTATTGAATACCATGGCGGATGATCAGGACGAAAAAGAAGAGCATGATTAAGTTAGGTTTGGCGTTAGAGTCGCCTGTGTCTTGGCCACTTCCGGATAACGTCAAGAGCGTTTTCAGTGGTCGCCAAGGCGGTGTGTCTTTAGCGCCTTACGATAGTTTTAATCTGGGTGACCATGTGGGTGATGATGATCATGCGGTTACTCAAAATCGAGCTTTGCTGCTTGATGCGCTAAATGGCGCAGAGTCTATTCAATGGCTAAGCCAAGTGCATGGCAATTGCGTGGTTGAGGCTGGCGATGGATCGCAGGTTTTGACTGCTGACGCCGTCACCACCATCAAAGCTGGGGTGGTGTGTGCCGTGTTAACCGCCGATTGTCTGCCAGTGCTATTCTGTGACAACGAAGGCAAACGCGTTGCGGCGGCTCATGCAGGTTGGCGAGGCCTTGCGGATGGTATTCTTCTTAACACGCTTAAATGTTTTGATGATCCCTCAAAAGTAAGTGCCTACTTAGCGCCAGCCATAGGCCCGACGGCGTTTGAAGTTGGCCCGGAAGTACGAGACGCCTTTGCGTGGGCCGGTGATGATTGTTTTACAGCAGGTCAAGGTGATCGCTTATATGCCGATATTTTTAAGCTTGCTCGACTGCAATTAGAGAGTGCCGGAATTGGTGCTGTATATGGCGGTGGTGTGTGTACTGCCTCTGCTCCTGAGCAATATTTTTCCTTCCGTCGTGACGGCGTAACCGGCCGACAAGTCAGCGTGATTTGGAAAACGTGTTAATCCCATACAAACCTCATGGTAAATGCTTGCCAAAAAACCTCTGAAAGCCTTGATTTTACAAGGGTTAGGTGGTTCCAACTCGTCGTGTCTGGTGATAGAATGACAGCCGCTTTTGTTAGAGTGATTTGCATCACACACCCTGAGTGCTTCCTCTGACATGTATAGCCTCTGGTACGGTTATCCTCCGTACCCGGCACATCCCGGCTTCCTGAACAAGGCAGCGGGAATCTGATGATGAACTAAAAGTGACTCATCCAGCCTTACGATCAGCCTTAGTGTGGTATTGCTCTGAATGGTCGTGCACTACTAAATCGCAGATTTATATATTTATTGCTCAACGGCGAGCACGTTTAAGAGGATAAAACGGTGGAATTGATTTCCGGCGGCGACATGCTGGTTCGTGCGTTACACGAGTCAGGCGTTGAATATATTTACGGATACCCAGGTGGCTCATTGCTGCATGTGTATGACGCAGTGTACCGACAGAGTGCAGTTAAGCACGTGTTAGTACGTCACGAGCAGGCAGCTGCTCACATGGCTGACGGCTATGCTCGTGCTACGGGTAAAGCAGGTGTGGTCATGGTGACTTCCGGTCCGGGCGCGACCAATACCATCACGGGTATTGCGACGGCCTTTACCGACTCTATTCCTATGGTGATTATTACCGGACAGGTAATGAGTCACTTGATCGGCGATGACGCATTCCAAGAAACCGACATGCTCGGTGTCTCGCGTCCTATCGTAAAGCACAGCTTCAGCGTGACACGCCCTGAAGACATTCCAGACATCGTTGCTAAAGCATTTTACATTGCTAACACCGGTCGTCCGGGGCCTGTTGTAATCGACATTCCGAAAGACATGACCATGCCGAATGAGCGCTATGAGTATGTCTATCCGAAAAAAGTGAAGCTGCGTTCTTACACGCCGCCTCAGCGTGGACACTCGGGTCAGATCAAAAAAGCCGTCGAGCTATTATTGGCCGCAAAGCGCCCAGTAATTTATGCCGGTGGTGGTGTGATTATTGACGGCAGCTCTGACAAATTACGTGCCTTGGTTGATCGCTTAGACTTCCCATGCACCAACACCCTGATGGGCCTAGGTTCTTACCCAGGCACAGGCGAGCGTTCGCTGGGAATGTTGGGTATGCACGGTACTTACGAAGCCAACGTAGCGATGCACAACGCTGATGTGATTTTGGCCGTTGGCGCACGCTTTGATGATCGCGTAACCAACGCAACTAGCAAATTCTGCCCAGACGCCAAGATCATTCACATTGATATTGATCCGTCATCGATTTCTAAAACCATCACCGCTGATGTGCCGATTGTTGGCCCTGTAGGTGCGGTTCTGGATGAAATGACAGCACTCCTGGATGAAGCAAACGAAGTCCCGGATGCTGAAGCTATTGCCTCTTGGTGGAAACAAATCAACGAATGGCGTCAGCGTCATGGTGGTCGTTATGAGAAAAACGAATCACAACTGATGAAACCGCAAGAAGTGATTGAAGCTATGTGGGATGCCACCAAAGGCGACGCCTATGTGACGTCTGATGTTGGCCAGCACCAAATGTTCGCGGCGCAGTACTATAAATTTGATAAGCCAAACCGTTGGATCAACTCAGGTGGCCTAGGCACCATGGGCTTTGGTTTCCCTGCGGCCATGGGCATCAAAATGAACTTCCCAGACGACATGGTGGTATGTGTTACCGGTGAAGGTTCAATCCAGATGAACATTCAGGAATTATCAACCTGCTTGCAGTACGGTATTCCAGTAAAAATCTTGTGTCTGAACAACGGCTCATTGGGCATGGTTCGCCAGTGGCAAGACATGAATTACGAAGGTCGTCATTCACATTCCTACATGGAATCCCTGCCTGACTTCGTCAAACTTGTTGAAGCTTATGGCCACGTTGGTATCCGCGTGAAAGGCCGTGATGAGTTGCCGCAAGCACTAGAAGACACCTTTGGTAAGTACAATGACCGTCTGGTATTCCTCGACGTTGCCGTCGATGAAACCGAGCACGTGTATCCAATGCAGGTACCTATGGGCACCATGCGCGATATGTGGTTGAGCAAGACGGAGCGTACGTAATCATGAGACACATAATTTCAATATTGCTAGAAAACGAACCGGGCGCACTATCGCGCGTAGTTGGTTTATTTGCTCAGCGTGGCTACAACATCGAAACCTTAACGGTGGCCCCTACGGAAGACGAGACCTTATCTCGCCTAACCATGACCACCGATGGCGACGAGCGCAAAATAGAGCAGATCACCAAGCACCTCAATCGTTTGATTGAAGTAGTTAAGCTGGTTGATTTGTCTGAAGGTGCACACATCGAGCGCGAATTGATGTTGATCAAAGTACGTGCGGTAGGCGCACAGCGTGCAGAAATTAAACGCACAGCTGACATCTTCCGTGGCCAAGTGGTGGATGTAAGCGCAAGCGTATATACCATTCAGCTGACAGGCACGAGCGACAAGCTAGAAGCATTCATCGAAGCGATTGGTGAAGGCTGTGTACTCGAAACTGTACGTACCGGTGTTTCTGGTATTGCACGCGGCGAGAAAGTGCTGAGCTTGTAATCACGTCATACTCAGTTTAAGAAAGGGCCTTCGGGCCCTTTTTTGTGCGGTATTGCTTGGTCGATCCCCCTATTTCTAAGGTAATGAGGTTTTAAGTGGTGTTGTTTGTACCGATGCAACAAGAGTTGGGTTGCATTAACAGCGATAGCCAAATTCTCGGTAAAGTCAGGCTTGATGAATCTAAAAATAGTCATTTTTTTACAAGCTTGATGAATCAGTTATGGTAGAAAAATCAGAGATGTCGATGATTTTAGAAAGACTTTCTAGTCTTGATTTGGGTAAGTATTCTATTCCTATGCAAGATGATAACTAAGGGCTGTTTAGCTAGGGACGGTATGAATATCGAATATAAAATCAATGAGCCGGTAAGCACGGATCAGTTTATAGACTTGCTGAAAACTTCGACTTTAGGAGAGCGTCGCCCAGTCGAAGATAGGCAGTGCCTCGAAGGGATGCTGTTAAATAGCAACCTTATCGTTAGTGCTTGGCATAATGATCAGCTAGTTGGTATTGCTAGAAGCATTACCGATTTTCATTATGCTTGTTATTTATCCGACCTAGCTGTGAGCTTAGAACAGCAAAAATCGGGTATAGGAAAACAGCTTCAAATCCTCACACAAGCGCAACTTGGACCTAGATGTAAACTTATACTCATTGCGGCGCCAGCAGCCAATGAGTATTACGAACATATCGGTTTTAACAACAGCCCGCGATGCTGGGTGCTTGAGCGTGATTCGAATATTGGTAGTTTGTAGTGGCCATTACTGATGGAAGTAGTCATGATTTGGCTCCGCGAAATGAAACATGAAGATAAATCGCAGTTTGTTCAATTCCTAAATGATGAACGCGTAATCAAATTTTTGTCGTCGAGAATACCGTTTCCTTATACAGAAACCGATGCAGAGTGGTGGGTTACTAGAGGGAGCAAAGATGATGGAATTGTCAGCGCTATCGAGTGTGACGGATACTTTATAATTGCTAACTAACCTAACTAGAAACAAGGCCAACGTTCGATGTCTCTACCTCCTTGCCCGCAGTGTAAGTCTGCTTTCGTATATCAAGATCAAGCCAATTTTGTATGCCCTGAATGCGGCCACGAGTGGAATCCTAAAGACAGTGAGGATGACGTTTTTGTCGTGCGTGATTCCAACGGTAATCTACTTGAGGTAGGCGATAAAATTACGCTGATTAAAGATCTTAAGGTTAAGGGGAGTTCACAGGGTTTGAAGATCGGTGCTAAAACTGAGATTCGCCGAATTATTGAAGGCAGGGATCACGAGCTAGATTGCAAATTCGCCGGTGTGGGCGAATTTATGGTTACGGCTAAGTTTGTGAAAAAAGCCTAGCTTACTCTCCATCTCTTTCTAAAAACGCCAAGCTCATAAACCCACTGAAGAAGAGTATCGCCATTATTCCAGCCACGTTTTCAACGGCCAACATCAACAACCCGCTAATAATCCAGCCTGTTTTAACTTGCTCTAGTCGCCTCCGATATAGATTTGTTTTGGTCCATTGAATATCGGGGTTTTGTTCGGACAGTCCGTAAAATTTACGAATTTTTGTGAGAATATTAAGCGGCGGCATGGCTGTCTCCCGTTGGCTGTTATGTTTAGCCTAGGCTACAGATGTATGAATTTTACAGTGGTTTGTGTTTTAGGAGCGATTTGTTCTATGCAGTAGGAAAGCTTATACGCCCTGCTTCTGAACCAAAGCAGGGCGTAGTGTCGTCTGTGTCTAAATGACCCCAGTCACACCCGGTAGGTGGTTTTCGTCATCACTTTCGACAGCGCCGCCATGCCGAATTTAATTGGCAGAGGAAAGCGCACGCCGCCCGCTTCTATGGCGGTGCTGGCGTGTTTTGATTCGTCTTCGAGCATCTTCAGTAATACAGCTTTGCTTTTCTCATCTTGAGAAGGCAGCTTGCTCATATGGTCAGTCAGGTGCTTACACACTTGCTCTTCCGTCGCGGCGACAAAACCAAGGCTAACGCGATCGCTGACTTTTCCCGCAACAGCACCAATGCCAAATGACAGGCCATAAAATAGAGGGTTTAGGCGGCTGGTGTGGCTGCCGAGGTCTTTGATGCGTTCTTCGCACCACACAAGGTGATCGATTTCTTCATTGGCGGCTTCTTCCATGGCGTCTCGCACTTCAGGCAGTTTGGCGGTTAGTGCTTGGCCTTGGTATAGGGCTTGTGCACAGACTTCGCCTGTGTGATTGATGCGCATAAGCCCTGCGGCGTGTTTACGCTCTTCGTCGGTCATTTCGCTGTAGTCACGACCGCTGGCTGGCGTGCCGCGCTCTGCGGTGGCTGCGCCCGGTACAAGCGTACGTAGCGCTTGGTCGGCATTACTGATGAGCTTATCGAATAGGGAGTATCGGCGCGGTGCAGTCATTGGGTAACCATGTATTTGCTGACAGTGGGTTCATTTTACGTGATTACGCCGGTCAATGCATGATCCGTATCAACGACTCTTTTTACGCTTATTCAGTTCAATTAATGCTTCTCGCAGGCGGTTGCCACTGGCGGGTTTGCCGATGACATAATCAATGCCTGCGGCGGTGGCCGAAGCTTTGACGCTGCTGGTACTTAATCCGGTAAGCATCAGGCTAGCGGGCTTGGTGGGGATCTCATCGTCGTTGTGTAACTTTTCGGATAATTGTAGGCCTGACATGACGGGCATATCGTGATCAATGATGATCATGTCGTAAGGGGTTTCAGCGCGGTGTTGCGTGCGCAACATGGCGAGTGCTTCTTTGCCGCTGTAGGTGCTGTCGGCAATCATGCCCCAGCGTTTCAGTTGTTTTTCGATTACTGTGCGCAGCGAGGCGTTGTCGTCAATAACGAGTACACGTAAGCCCATGAGTGAGCTATCTGGCCCTGTTAGGCTGGTTTTAGGGGCGGTATCAAAGGTCATCGGTAAGAATAGGGTGAGAGAGCCACCGTGATTGGTCATGCCTTCGATGTCTAAGGTGCCCCGCATTTGGCGTATCAATCCGCGTACGACGATCAAGTTCCAGATTCTAGGGTCATCTTCATCGATGTTGGTGGTGCTGGGCTGTAATACACGAAATAGGGAGGTCAGTTCGCCTTGCTTGGTGATGGTGCCACTGAGTTGAATTTGCAGGCGCAGCCCTTGAGTTTGCCCGCCTTGATAGTAAGACGCCGAAATCGCTAGGCCGCCGTGTTCTGTGTAGGCGAGTGTGCGCGAGATAAGGTTGTAAATAATGACATGTAAACGGTTACGGTCGCATAGCAGACGCTCGGGGAAGTCGTCTTCAATATCTAAGATCAGTTCAACTTGTTTTCTGATGGCTTCTTGTTGGAAGTGACTCAGCGTACTGTTCAGCATTTTACTGACGGTGACTGGTTTAATATCGAGTTGAATGTCTTTTTGTTTTAGCTTGCCCAGCTCGGCGACTTCGTTGGCCAAGATCATCATATCAATGCCAGCCATGTTGATGGTTTCTAAATAATCGCGTTGGCTGGCAGATAGTGGCGTGTCATTCAGTAATTCAAACATGCCCATGACACCGTTGATCGGTGTGCGTAGTTCGTGGCTAATTTGACCCATTACTTCGGGGGCAATTAATGGGTTTGTTCGTGAACTATGTGCGCCTTGTTGTTTCATACTAGCGTAGTTGGCGAGCAACAAACTGGTGGTCACGCTTAATGGTAGGAAGACGATAATTAACTCAATTGCCATATCAAAGACGATGAAATTCATACTATTGAGTAAGGATAAAAAGACCCCAATGCAAACAATCAGAGCACCCAACCAAAGGTAATTTTGTGCATCTTTCATGCGGCTTGATAAAGTCTTGAGTAGAACCAAAAACACCAATTCATTAAACACGATACTGGCCGCGACGAGTACTTCTGAAATATATGACCTTAACCCAAAGCCACTAAGAATAATTATTATTTGGATCAGCATTAATCCAGATAGCAGGTGGTTAATCCGTGGGCGACGCCAGCCTAATAAGCGAACAGCGTATAGTTGAGCGATGGCTGATAAACATATTGTAAATGTTTCTAAAAACCCTTTTGGGAAGGTGTTTTTAAAGGTGGTATCACCAGCTATGCCAATAGCGATGGGGATGTATATCATGACGCTTAGGGTGTAGATGATCCCAGCGGGTGCTAGCCGGTGAGTCCTTTGAGTCAGCCCATATGTAAAATATAAAAACGCCGCAAAAATCGAACCTAAAGAGATGCCTGTTAGTAGATGCGCAAGTTGCTGATGCTGATTAAACTTATCCATACTTTTAAGCTCGACGCGGGTGTTTACCGTTGCGTCTGTATGAATACGAATTAAGTAACTGTTGGTTTTTTTAGCGTTTATTAAAACATTAAAGGCATGTGCTTGCGATGCGGCCCCTTGTAGCCGGGTATTCGACATATCCAAAATATTACTGGTGTTACTGATATCAAATATAGCGACGCTGTCTAAATGCGGGTTGGAGAGCGTTAATACCGCTTCATGATTGCTACCAAGTGAGTTGTTAATGCTAACGCGCAGCCAGAACGCAGAATCACTGTGTCCGCGTTTAATGGTTTGTGTATGCGTTGGGGTGAATAATAATTGGTAATCGGACGTCAGTAGCTCTTCTACCGATAAAGTCCCAGTCTCGTCTTCGTAGATAGATGTGTAAGGGGTAATGGTTTGGTCGAAGGAACCACTGGGTAAAATGATTGGGCCGAGTGCCAGCGCTTTTAGCGGTAGGCACATCAGCACAAAAGCTGTAATGAACAGCTTAATAATCGACAACAGAATCAGACGGGGTGCGGTAAGTAACTCTGTCATACTCTGTTGTGATCCCTCACGGTTTAGGTGGTTAGCTTTTTTCTCGTGCTACTGCACGATAACCGATATCTGAGCGGCAGAACATCCCATCCCATGACACGAGTTTCACGAGTTCGTAGGCTTCTTGCTGAGCGTCACTGACGGTATTGCCTAGTGCGGTTGCACACAGTACACGGCCGCCAGCGGTAACGACATCATTATTGTCGTTAAACTTGGTGCCCGCATGGAAGACTTTACGATCAGCGTTGTTCTCTTGTGGCAACGAGATCACATCGCCTTTCGGGTAGTCAGCCGGGTAACCTGCCGCTGCTAGTACTACACCCAGTGAAGGACGTGGGTCCCACTGAGTGGTTTCTTGGTCGAGCTTGCCTTCGAGAGCGGCTAAACAATGCGCGACAATATCTGACTGCATACGCATCATAATTGGCTGCGTTTCAGGGTCACCAAAACGGCAGTTATATTCGATGACTTTTGATGCACCAGACTCGTCGATCATTAAGCCTGCGTATAGGAAGCCTGTGTAGTCGTTGCCTTCTGCCGCCATGCCTTCAACAGTAGGGATGATCACGTCTTTCATGATGCGATCATGAACTTCTGGAGTGACCACTGGAGCAGGGGAGTAAGCACCCATGCCGCCGGTGTTTGGCCCCGTGTCTTTATCGCCAACACGTTTGTGATCTTGGCTGGTCGCCATTGGCAAAATATTTTTACCATCGACCATAACGATGAATGACGCTTCTTCGCCAGTTAGGAATTCTTCGATCACAACACGACAACCGGCATCGCCAAAAGCGTTGCCAGAGAGCATGTCTTTCACGGCTTCTTCGGCTTGCTCTAGTGTTTCCGCAACGATCACGCCTTTACCTGCGGCAAGACCATCGGCCTTAACAACAATCGGCGCGCCCATTTTACGTAGATACGCTAGAGCGGGTTCTAATTCGGTGAAATTCTCGTAATCAGCCGTTGGGATATTTTGGCGAGCTAAGAAATCTTTGGTGAAGGCTTTTGACCCCTCAAGCTGAGCCGCCCCTTTTTTAGGGCCGAAAATTTTCAGACCAGCCGCTTCGAATTGATCAACGACACCATCAACTAATGGTGCTTCAGGGCCAACGATGGTTAAGCCGATGTTGTTGTCTTGGGCGAAAGCCTGAAGGCCGTCGAAATCCATAACATCTAGATTTACATTTTCGATATTGTCTTCAAGTGCGCTGCCAGCGTTGCCGGGAGCAACGAATACTTTTTCTACCAACGGCGATTGTAGAGCTTTCCAAGCCAGGGCGTGTTCGCGACCGCCGGCCCCTATGATTAATACTTTCATTGCCAAATCTCTTGTTATGGCCCGGTCTTAAATCCGCCATAGCGGCGTTAAAAATTTTATCAAAATACTCACTTAGCGCACTAAGCTCCGCTTTTTCCAAAATTTTTGCCTTGCTCTGACGAATTTAATCTACGGGCTTCGGCCAAAAGGTTTTAACTAAAAAACCAATTTTAAATTCTTTAACTTTACACCGCTTAAACTTATGCGTCCCTACGGTGTAGAAGCGTTATGAGCGAAGCTGTGGCAAGGCATTTTTTATTGAGGCCGCGGAGTGTAGTTGTCCTACAGGAGCATGCCGAGATAAAAAATAACGCCACCACAGCGAGCGCAATAACTTCCTTAATTAATGTCTAAAGTGGCGCATACCTGTGAAGACCATGGCTATCCCGGCCTCATCGGCGGCGGCAATCACTTCTTCGTCACGAATCGATCCACCCGGCTGAATAATGGCTTTAATGCCATTGGCCGCGGCGTTATCAATGCCATCACGGAACGGGAAGAAGGCATCGGATGCCATCACTGCGCCTTCAACCACTAAGCCTGCGTGTTCCGCTTTAATAGCGGCAATACGTGCTGAGTTTACGCGGCTCATTTGTCCTGCGCCAACGCCCACAGTTTGACGATTTTTTGCGTACACAATGGCGTTAGATTTAACGTATTTTGCGACTTTCCAAGCAAAAATTAAATCGTGCAGTTCCGCTTCAGTTGGCTGACGCTTAGTAGCCACTTTTAATTCGTCACTGCTGATCATGCCGTTGTCGCGGTCTTGAACCAAAAGGCCGCCATTAACGCGCTTGTAGTCAAAGCCAGCTGCACGTTCTTCTGGGAATGCACCGCACTCTAGTAAACGAACGTTTTTCTTGGCTTCAACAATCTTTACCGCTTCAGCGCTGATGGAAGGCGCAATAATGACTTCAACAAACTGACGATCAACGATGGCTTGTGCCGTTTCTGCGTCAAGTTCGCGGTTGAAGGCGATAATGCCGCCGAAAGCTGATTCGCTGTCGGTCGCGTACGCTAAATCGTAGGCTTTGCGAATGCCACCTTCGTTATCAGGTACAACTGATACACCACATGGATTAGCGTGTTTGACGATCACACAGGCTGGTTTAGTGAATGATTTAACACACTCAAGGGCAGCGTCGGTATCAGCAACGTTGTTGTACGACAGTTCTTTCCCCTGCAACTGCTTAGCGGTCGCAATAGACGCTTCTTGCGGGTTTGCTTCCACGTAAAACGCCGCTTTTTGATGCGGGTTTTCGCCGTAACGCATGTCTTGCGCTTTGATAAACTGGCTATTGAACGTACGCGGGAAAGTATCGCGCTGATCGACACTTAATATTTCAGCTGTTTGATCAATAGTGCCTAAGTAATTCGCGATCATTCCGTCGTAAGCGGCGGTGTGTTCAAACGCTTTAAGCGCAAGATCAAAACGTAACTTGTGCGTAAGACCTTGATGCGCATTCACTTCTTGCAGTACTTGATCATAGTCAGATGCGTTAACCACAATACCAACGTGAGCGTGGTTTTTTGCTGCTGAACGAACCATGGTTGGGCCGCCAATGTCGATGTTTTCAATCGCCATAGGTAGATCACAATCATCACGTGCAACGGTCGCTGCAAATGGGTACAGATTCACAACCACCAAGTCGATTGGGTTGATGTGATGCTCATGCATGATCTCGTCATCCTGACCGCGACGCCCCAATATGCCGCCATGAATTTTAGGGTGCAGTGTTTTTACACGGCCATCCATCATTTCAGGGAAGCCCGTGTAATCTGACACTTCAATCGCAGAGATTTTGTTTTCTACAAGTAGCTTATAGGTGCCACCGGTGGAAAGAATTTCAACGCCAGCTTGTGATAGGGCGTAGGCAAAATCAACGATACCAGTTTTGTCAGACACACTGATGAGTGCGCGGCGGATAGGAGTAGTTTCAGTCATAGTCTTCTATACGTTTTTAAATTAAAAACGGCTGAATCGAGTCAGCCGTAAAGAAAAAGAATAGTGCTTATAGCATTCCGTACTGTTTTAACTTTTTACGTAATGTTCCGCGGTTCAGGCCAAGCACGATGGAGGCTTTGGTCTGGTTGTCACGGGTGTAGCGCATCACGGTTTCAAGCAGCGGTGCTTCTACTTCGGCCAGCACCATGTCGTATAGGTCAGTTACTTGCTGGCCATCCATGCAGTCGAAGTAGTTTTTCAGAGAGATATCAACACTTTCGCGCAGGGTGTGTGTCGTGTCGGCATTTGTGCTGGTATTGAAATGATTACTATTGTTAGTCACTGGTTCGGTCACTGTTTCAGTCTGTCGTAAAATGGCTTCGGTGCTCATGCGGCTACTTCCTTTTTTGTTGCTTCATCCCTGAAGTGTTTTGCAACAGCGGCCTGCTGAGCTTCGGGATTTTCCAATTGGTTAAACTGTTTGCGGAAGTCATTGCCTGGTTGGTTTTTTAGATACCAACTGACGTGCTTCCTGGCGATGCGTACCCCAAGGTACTCGCCGTAAAACTCGTAGAGTGACTGCAGGTGGCGAACCAATATCGATTCAACCTCTTCTAATGGCGGTGGGGCCAGCAGTTCTCCGGTATTCATGTAGTGGACAATTTCACGAAATATCCACGGTCGTCCTTGAGCAGCGCGGCCGATTAAAATGCCGTCTGCGCCGGTGTATTTCATGACCTCAATGGCCTTTTCTGGCCCGGTGATATCACCATTGGCGAACACTGGAATGGATACGCTGCTTTTGACATTGCGTATCGTGTCGTACTCGACTGTGTTGCCATATCCGCATGCTCTGGTGCGCCCGTGGACGGCCAGTGAGACGATACCGAGGTCTTCGGCCATCTGCGCTATGCGCGGAGCATTGCGTGTGTCCGGTGACCAGCCAGTCCGAATTTTGAGACTGACGGGTACTGCAACACTTTCAACCACGGCTTGTAATATTTCTTTAACCAAACCTTCATCGCGCATTAATGCGGAGCCTGCAGCCTTATTACAGACCTTTTTGGCAGGGCAACCCATGTTGATGTCGATGATCTGCGCACCGTTGTTTACATTAAACACTGCGCTTTCGGCCATTGCTTGAGGATCGCCACCCACAATTTGCACCGCTATTGGTTCGGGTTCGCCTGTGTGGTCGAGTCTCAATTTTGATTTACGTGTGTTACGCAGATCTATATTGCCAGCGACCATTTCGCCCACCACAAGACCGGCACCCAGCTCTCGGCATAATTGCCGGAAAGGGCGGTCGGTGACTCCCGCCATTGGAGCCAGAACCACAGGGTTCGGTAGCGTAAAGGGTCCAATTGACGGCATGGAGGGTCACGAGCCTTCTGGTTAAAAAGTGTGCGACAAAAGAGGCGGTATGATACTCATAACGTCTGTCTAATTAAAGGGGAATATGTGCAGAATTTGCGCAACTTTTTCGCTTCATGATTACGCAAAACTTTCAAGAATTTACTGGTTTTGACGAATAAATATCTGCCGTGAGACGGCTTCAGGCCCCGGGTTAACTACTTCAAGTGCGATGTGAACGGGGATGTCGCTTGGCATACTGTCGCCAGGAAGCACATCGCCAGCGAGATAATCGCTGGGGGCAAAAGTTCGCTGGGCGACAATTTGGCCATTTAGGTCTCGGAACTCTAATTCAATATCCGGGTAGGGCTGAGGATAGTCTGCGGTATTGGTGAGCAGTGTATCGACCACGATCCCTGTGGGGTCTGTGCGGTGTTGGTTGAATACGGTGTTGCTGGCTCGTATTAATTGCACGTTTTGTATGCCGGGTAATGCACAGCCGGCTACTGCACAAATTTGCTCATACATCGGTCGCCATGTTTCTGAACGGGCTGCACTATCAAAGCGGAAATAGGCAATTTGGGCCATAGCAGCCACAATGAATAATAGTGCAATTAATGACCAGATCCAGCCTGTTGATTGAGGCTTGTCTTCCTCTAGGGAGATTGGCTCAATCGTCATGCTGGGAATACCAATCTCGACTTCGCGAGATAGGCCGATATTTTCAGCAATGGCTTTGCCTTCGGGGCTTGCGTCAAAAGCGTTAGCGTACTCATCGATGGCGCTCTCGCCTGGTAGACGCTCGTTGTAGTTTACTTCTACGTCAGCGAAGGGCGACTCTGATGGTATGTCATTGATGTCATCATCAATGTAATCGTCAACGTAGTCATCCATATACTCATCGACGTAGTTGTTTTGAGCGTCGTTGTTTTGGGCGTCGTTGAGGGAGGCATGATTGGTCTTTTGGGTCGAGCTATCAGTATCAGTGTTGTTATCGGCCGTGTCAGCATTGACATTAAGATCAGCGCCTACCTCTAGGTCTTCGTTGCTGATGCTTGAGGTTCGATTTTGCTCGTGAATATCAGAGAATGAAATGGAACCTGAGTTTTCAAATTCTTCAATAGAGTTAAGGTCTGGGCCTTCAATATCATCGTGGTAGCGAGTTTGCTTAGGTCGGTCACTGGCGCCAAGCAGCTCTAATGCCCATTTGTCTTCGTAGGCTGTGTCGTCATGGGCTTCGTTCTCGATATTCGACATGATGTCGTTGTAATCATCTGAGACGATGTTGGATAAATTGGCCGTGAGTGGATCTAGCTCTGGGTCTTTCGGCGCTTCTTCACCGAGCAGCTCTGCCAGTTTGTCGACATCTTCCATATCATCGTGGAAGCGCAGGTCGTCTTCTTCGATATTGCTGGGGTTACTCTCGTCGTGTGTCGCTATGTCGTTTGTCGTTGAGCTTGCTTGAGCCGTGTTATCGGTTTCGGCCTTGGCGAGAAGGTCATCAAGGCTGTCATTGTCGTCAGCTTCAAGGTCGGCCATGGCGTCATTCAACAAGCCTGCAAAGTCATCGTCCGGGGTGTTGGCGGCTGCATCGACATCATGTTCCGTGATGTTTGCTTGGGGCGAGTCTGACTCCGTCAAGACGAAGCTGAAATCGTCTTCTTGCTCATCCTTGTTTAGTGTTAAAGCGTCTAAAAGTTCTAAAGAGTCTGAATTGGGGATGGCTGTGCTTTTTGCAACTTCGGATAAGGGCACATCTGCGGAATCAGTGACCGAACTTGATACTGAGAATGAATCTACCTGTGGCTCTGCAGTAGAAATAGAGTCAACATTATCTAGATCTTGAATACTGTCGTCAGTGAGTTCTGCGTCAGGCAAAGCAATATTGTCGAATGTGATGTCTACTTCTACGTCTAGATCGTCACTTTGGTTGGGCGCATCATGATTCGACGCATGATGGATGTGCGGTTCTGTCTGTTCTTCTGCTTGGCTAAAATTAGGCGAAAGGTAATCAAGAGTCTCGGCGTCTTGTTGGACTTCGTTTGCGTTTTCTAGGTTGTATTCTGAAGCGTGGTCTTCTGAAGCGTCATTGAAATCTGGCTCTGTTTCGATGTCCGCGTTTATGTGAATCGATTCATCAGCTGGTTCAGTGAGTTCTATCACTGGCTCATCGGGGAGTCTGTCTTCCGCAGGAATAACGCCATCGTCTGAAAAGAGTAGGTCGCCTTCTAAATCAAGATCGGGTTCGTCGTCGTCATCAGCGGATAAATCAACTAAATGATTGGCCAGTGCGGCTTTATGCTGCGCTTTTTTTTCAGTTGAAAACTGATCAAACTCTGGCGATTCATTGAGCTTTGAGGTTGTTGGTTCGGTGCTTTCTAATGATTCAGAAGTAGATGGCTCGAATGTTGAGCGCTCTGATGTAGGTTGCTCAGATTCAACACCGTCGGATTCAGTTGGTTCTGGCTCTGGCTCTGGTTCTGGTTCTGGTTCTGGTTCTGGCTTCTGCGCTGATGCATTGCTTGCATCGTCAGTGAGATCGTTGGAGTGGCCGTCGTTGTCTGTTCCATCCACACCGTCATCTTCACCGGCAATATCAACATCAGGCTCGTCGGCGAAAGTGAACGCTAAGGGCGATTTTGATGCGGACTTCGGCTGGTCGTCTACGTCTGGCATGAAACGCATGGCGGCTGCCTTGCTGTCAGTGTTGACGTTGTTCTCTATCTCATGTGGGGTGGCAGTTTTAGCAGGCTCGGTCTCGCTTACTAGATGATCTGTTGCTTTGAATACTTGCAGGCAAGAGCCGCAGCGAACAACACCGCCAGCGGCTTCAAGGTGCTCATCGCTCACTCTAAAACTAGTGTGGCAGTGCGGACAGCGAGTTACCTGCGTAAACAACATCATTATTAGTGCTTGATTCCTGTCAGTACAACCCAGTCGCCTTCTACGTCTGGTGCCTGCATAGTAAACCATTCGCTGTAACAGCGGGAGATGGTTTCTGCTTGTTCTTTAAGTAGGCCTGAAAGGGCGAGTTTGCCGCCGCTTCGAGTTAAGCCTGCAATGGTCGGGGCGAGCTGTTCTAACGGCCCAGCCAGAATATTGGCAACGGTGATGTCAGCTTCTACTGCCGGGGTATTTTCCGGCAAGTAAACTTCGTACACGTCACGAGCAATCTTGTTTCGTCCTGCGTTATCTTCGGTCGCTAATAAAGCTTGCGGGTCAATGTCGGTGCCGACCATGCGCTTAGCCCCCAATAATAATGCCGCAATCCCTAATATGCCGCTGCCGCAACCGAAGTCGACAACCAGCTCTTCGCCTTTGACTTCACGGTCGAGAAACTTCAAACACAACGAGGTGGTTGGGTGTGTGCCGGTACCAAAAGCAAGGCCGGGATCGAGCATGAGGTTTACAGCGTCTTTCTCTGGTGGCTCACGCCAGCTTGGGCAGACCCATAAACGTTCACCAAACTGCATTGGGTGGTAATCGTCCATCCAAGCACGAACCCAGTCTTTGTCTTCAAGAATTTCGATTTTATGGGTCGGTAAATCGTGTTTAGTTTTGAGCTTGAATACAGCGTTCAGTTCAGCGCCCAGTTTTTCTACATCTAGGTTGGCTTCAAATAAACCGATGACTTGGGTGTTGTCCCAGATAGGAGTCGTGCCCAATTCCGGTTCTAAGATAGGTTGATCGGCGTCATCCTCAAGGGTCACTGACAGTGAGCCACATTCCATCAATGCGTCTTCAGCGGCTTCGGCTTGGTCGCGGTGTGCGTGTATACGGATTTGGATCCAGGACATGATCAACCTTTAATTTGGTTTACGGCGGCCTGTAGGGCCAGTTCGTAGCCTTGCACACCCAACCCACAAATTACGCCAACGGCGATGTCTGATAGGTATGAGTGGGCGCGGAATGCTTCGCGTGCATGCACATTGGAAATATGCACTTCAATAAATGGGATCGCGACCCCAGCGAGAGCGTCACGAATTGCAACGCTGGTGTGTGTAAAAGCACCGGGATTGATCAATATAAATGCGGTGCCATCTTCACGTGCCGCGTGAATACGATCTATAAGCACGTGCTCTGCGTTGCTTTGCACTTGTTCAAATTCTAACCCTGCCGCCTGGGCTTGGTCGTTGAGTGTGCGCTCAATATCGTCGAGGGTCGTTGAGCCGTAAATATGAGGCTCTCGTGTACCTAGAAGATTTAGGTTTGGACCTTGAAGTACCAGTATGCGTGCCATGATGTGATTCCGGAAACGGACAATTCTGCTGCGAGTTTGCCGAAAAAGCCTTTCAGCGTCCAGCGTGTGGCTTTCTAAACGGGCGGAAACAGGCGAAATCGTGATCAGCGACTATAATTTTTACAAGTATTGGTCATCTGATAACAGCGGTTGCATGAAGCGCAGAAATCCAACAATGAAACTTTCGAGCATGATATTGGCCGGTACTTTGAGTGTATCGCTGATGTTGGTGGCTGACATTTATGATTGGGTTCCCGAGGCACTGACGGCAAAAGCGAAACTAGATTATGACTCCGGCGCGGCTCGTCGGGTGGATGAGTGGCGCGATATGCTTAAGCGGGCTTCGGGATATACGGGGAGGCGTCAGCTTGAGGAAGTGAATCATTTTTTTAACAAACGGGTGCCATTTCGATCGGATCAAAGCCATTGGGGGAAGGATGATTACTGGGCCACCCCCTACGAGGCGTTAGGCACGAATGGCGGTGATTGTGAAGATTATGTGATTGCCAAGTATTACAGCCTGCTTAAACTGGGGGTGGATGTGTCTAAGTTGCGCATCACATATGTTAAGGCGGTGCGCCTCAATCAAGCTCATATGGTGCTGACCTATTTCCCGACGCCAGATGCGGTGCCGTATGTGCTGGATAATTTGATTCCTCAGATACGCTCTGCCAGTGATCGGCCCGATCTTGATCCAGTTTATAGTTTCAATGGTGATGGTATGTGGCTAGAGCGGATGAAGGGCAAAGGCATATTGATGGGGAACCCGAACAAACTCGATTTATGGACGGATCTTCGTATTCGCATGAATAATCTCGGTATGGATTTATAAGGAAGCAGCAACATGACACTTCGACAACAGTTTTCATTTTTGACCAGTTTTTTGGTGGTCGTTCTGCTTGCTGGCAATCTTGTTGTCACGGTAATGAATGGGCGTGATTATTTTGAGCAGCAGCTTAATTCTCGAGCGTACGATGCCGCTACGTCACTGGCGTTATCTATGTCGCAAATAGATGCGGATGACATCGTGCAGCAAACTCGGTTAATGGATGTGTTATTTGATCGTGGCTTTTTTGCCGATATCACTTTTTTGCGTACCGACGGTGAAGACTTACACCGTCGCTCTCGTCAGGCGTTTGATAACAGTGCATCCCCTGAGTGGTTTCGTTCAATCGTGTCGCTTGAGTTGATACCAGCAGAAGCGGATGTCACAAAAGGCTGGCAGCGTGTGGGTACTATTACCGTCATCAGCCACAGTGATTTCGCCTATCGCGATCTCTGGAACATGATCAGTGCTGAACTGATTTGGTTTGCTTGGGTGTTGTTTATTGCTTTAGTGCTGTTGCAGTTGTTGTTGCGTTTATTATTCCGCCCTTTGGTGCGTTTAGAGAAGCAAGCGTTGGCGATTTCTGAACGTGACTTACAGGTGCAAACTAAGATTCCTCGCGCTCGTGAGTTGCGCCGTGTTGTTTTGGCGATGAATAAAATGGTGTTAAAGCTGCAAGCTATTTTTGCTGAGCAAGCGGAAGTGACGGAACGCCTTCGTGAAGAATCCTACCTTGATGCGGCCACTGGATTGTTGAATCGTCGAGGTTTTGATCAGCAGTTTGAACATGTGCTGGCTCGCGATGATGAGCACAGTGGTGTGCTTCTTATAATGCAGATCCAAAACTTCTCGGAATATAATTTAAGTGCTGGGCGTCAGGCGGGGGATGACTTGTTGTCCTTGCTGAGTAAGTCTCTGGAGCAGTGGCGTAACGATTTTCCTCACAGTATTTTGGGTCGTCGGGCTGGTGCCGATTTTGCGTTGTTTGTTCCTTGCGCTGATCGTGCCCAGGCAGACGAAATTATGCAGCAGTCGTTCAGTTTATTAAGTGTCTCGGCGTTATCCCAGCGTAATGAATTATCGTTTCATATGGGCGGCGTCTTTTTACAAGCCCAGCAAGATGATTTGGTTGATGCCTTTAGTCGTGCAGATGCGGCGTTACGGCAGGCGCAACGCCAGCCAAAAGCTAAGTATGTGCTGTACCAAGATAGTGCGGGTGATAACACCGAGTGGACCGCAGGTGAGTGGCATGACTTGCTGATAAAAGTTCTGGAAGAAGAAGCCATTAGTTTGCAGTTTTTACCGGTGATGTCGAATCGCGATAAACGTGTGCTACAGGTGGAGGTATTTAGCCGAATTGAGTGGCAAGGTCAGGCGTTATCTGCCGCCCGTTTTTGGCCAATGGTTGAGCAGCACCGCTTGGCGTCACGATTTGATCTTCAGGTCATTAGTAGCGTGTTAAAACGTATGCGTTTGTTGGATTTGGATGATGATATTCGATTTTGCATCAACTTATCTCCGGCTTCTGTGATTGATGAGGAGTTTCATCAGTCATTGTTAGCACTCTTCCGTGAGCATCGAGATCAAGCCAAACACGTGGCGCTGGAAGTGCCTGAGTTTGCACTGTATTCCGCCGAACATGCGATTGCGCGGTTGGCCCTTTTATTACAGCCATATGGTGTTGGAATGGGGATCGACCAAGTAGGCACAGGCACCATGGCCTTTGCTTATTTACAGCGCTTACCGCTGGCCTATGTTCGTATCGATGGCAGCTTTAACCGGGGTGTGCATCAGGCGCAAGATCATCGTTTTTACATCCAGAGCATGGTGCAAATTGCGCACAACTTGGATCTGTTGGTCTTGGCTGAAGGTCTTGAGGACGAGCTGGATGTCACTGCGGTCAAACAAACCGGCATTGATGGTTTAGGAGGCTATTACTTTACTCGTCCACTGACTGATATCAATGAAGCTGTTAATTGGATGCCTTAAACGGTAGAGCGTTGGTATATATAGTCACACTTTCTTAGGAATCGGAGTAAACTTGCAACAGTTTCCCCCGGAGTTGTCCTATGTTTTCTTTTGCTAAATTATTACTCGCTGCTATTTGTACGGTGTCATTGCAGTTCGCTGCTCCTGCGGTTTTTGCAACGGAGCCGTCAGCCAGTTCTCAAATACAGATATCAAATGCACGAGTGCGAGAGCCCATTCCGGGTCGTATGATGAGCGCTGCCTTTCTTACCCTTAAAAATACGGCTAAACACACACGTAAGTTAGTGTCGGTTTCTGCTGAGTGGGCAGGTTTAATTGAAATACATACGCACCTGCACGAAGATGGTGTGATGAAAATGCGGCAGATAAATAGCTTAGAGATCCCTGGGGGAGAAAGTGTTGTGCTTGAACCGGGTGGTCTGCATTTAATGTTGTTTAAATTACAACTTCCTCTAGAAGATACATTACCAATGGAGCTTTGCTTCTCGAATGGTGAATGTATTGAGACTACAGCGACACTCTTCTCGCCAATGTAGTTTTGATTTTCGGTTTTAAATGGTCCCTTTTAGCACTCCTGTGTGAACTGAGTGCTAAACTCACTCGCTTTGCTGGTATTATTTCGCCTCAGGAAAATACAGCAGAGCACGTTACATGCCTTCATCTTCTCAGCAGCTACATGAGCAAAAACACGGCCGGTCTCTTGAGCAGAAACGCGGACAATCACCTGGGTTGCAAGCTTGGCAGTTCTGGGTGGATCGTGGCGGTACGTTTACCGATATAGTGGCGCAAACGCCGAACGGTGAGATCGTTACTCATAAGTTGTTATCTGAAAACCCGGATCATTATCCGGATGCGGCAGTAGAAGGCATTCGCCAACTGCAAACTCGTTTTCCTACCTTATCGAAAACCATTTCTGCTGTAAAAATGGGTACGACCGTCGCCACCAACGCTTTGCTTGAACGTAAAGGTGAGCCAACAGTTTTATTGATTAGCAAAGGATTACGCGACCAGCTAGAGATTGGTTATCAAACTCGTCCTGATATTTTTGCCCTGCATATTGATATCCCAGCGCCGCTTTATGAACGCGTATACGAAGCCCCTGAGCGAGTGTTAGCCGATGGCACGATTGATTATCCGTTGGATGAAGAATCGGTTTTTGTTCAATTAAAAGAAGCGTTTGATCAGGGCCTGCGTTGTTTGGCCGTGACCTTAATGCATGCCTATCGTTATCCCCAACACGAAAAGCGCATAGGCCAAATAGCTCGCCACATTGGTTACACGCAAATTTCTTTAAGCCATGAGGTCAGCCCGTTAATTAAGCTGGTGCCACGAGGCCAAACTACGATTGCGGATGCGTATTTATCGCCCGTATTACGGAAGTATGTTGAGCAAGTGAAACATCAACTTATTCAACATGCTCAAGTGGGTGCTAGCCCTATATCCCTTGAATTTATGCAATCGAACGGTGGGTTGACCCAAGCGAAAAATTTTCAGGGGCGAGATGCCATTTTATCAGGCCCAGCCGGTGGCGTTGTCGGTATGGCGCGTACTGCAGAGGCAGATGGTTTTGATCGTATAGTCGGGTTTGATATGGGAGGTACCTCCACCGATGTTAGCCACTACGCTGGCGAGTTAGAGCGTGAAACCGAAACCTTAGTGAATGGTGTACGCTTGCGTGTGCCGATGATGAATATTCATACTGTGGCAGCGGGCGGTGGTTCGATTGTGCGTTATGAGGATGGTCGCTTACAGGTAGGGCCAGAATCGGCCGGTGCGTTTCCGGGGCCAGCGTGTTATCGCAACGGCGGGCCATTAACCGTCACCGACTGTAATTTATTATTAGGCCGAATTCAGCCAGAGCATTTTCCTTTGGTATTTGGGCCTGAACAAAATCAATCATTAGATTTAGAGACGGTGCGAAATCAATTCACGGTATTGGCTACTCAGATTTCTGCACACACTAGTAAGCAATGGAGCGCCGAAGAGCTAGCGGAAGGGTTTTTAGCCATAGCGGTGGAAAATATGGCCGCCGCAGTGAAAAAAATATCCGTTCAACGGGGATATGATATTCAAGGTTATGTCCTCAGCGCGTTTGGTGGCGCGGGCGGGCAACATGCGTGTGCGGTGGCCTCGGCGTTAGGTGTGAGCAAAGTGTATTTGCATCCGATGGCTGGGGTGTTATCCGCTTACGGAATTGGCATCGCAGAACAGCGCTGGGTTGGTGAGAAAGCGATTGATGTGCATTTAAATGATGCTGCCTCCTCAATACATCATGGTCTTGACGAACTTCGTACTCAAGCCAATATTAGCGGTGAAGAAAACCTTCGTGTGTATTGTCGTTATGAAGGTGCGGATACGCCATTACTGGTGAATTGGGATAATGCTCAAAAAAATATTCAAGTAGCCGTTCAAATCGTTAAAACCGCCTTTGAAAAACAGCACAAACAATTATTTGGATTTATTTATCCGAATAAAAACATTGTTGTGGATGCCTTGCAGTTAGAGGTGGTAGCCGGTGGAGCGCACCTTCCAACCTTAGCTGCACCTGAATTATCTACAGCTTCAAGAAAAACAGCTTCAAGAAACTCAGAATCGAATAAGCCTCAAGATACTGCCGACCTGTGGTTTAACCATCAAAAGGTGAGCGTCAACGTATATGACCGTGCCACATTGCCGTCTGGAGCAGAGATGCAAGGTCCTTTGTTATTAACAGATAAAAACTCCACTCATATTGTTGAGCCGGGTTGGTACTGCCAGGTATTAAGAAGCGGTGCGTTATTGCTAGTTAACGAAAAAACCTCTGTTCTCGCGCCACAAGTGAACAGTGTTCAACCTGACTGTTTGAATACTGGACCGGATCCAATCACGTTAGAAATATTTAACAATTTGTTTATGTCTGTGGCAGAGCAAATGGGCTTTGTGTTGGAAAAAACAGCGAGTAGCGTCAACATTAAAGAACGCTTAGATTTCTCATGCGCCTTGTTTGACCGTCATGGCGAGCTGGTGGCGAATGCACCGCATATTCCAGTACATTTAGGCTCCATGAGTGAAAGCATTCATGTGGTGATGCGTGACCACCAAGATATGAAACCCGGCGATGCGTTTGTATTAAATACGCCTTATAACGGTGGTACGCACCTTCCTGATATTACGGTCGTTAAGCCGGTGTTTATTGGGCATGAAAATGATTCAGCTGATTTTTATGTGGCAGCACGCGGACATCATGCAGACATAGGCGGTATTACACCGGGATCTATGCCTGCTTATAGTCAACACATTGAAGAAGAAGGGGTAATGCTGGAGAACCTCGTATTAATGCGCGCTGGCGAATTTCAGCAAGAAAGTATGCTTAATGTACTCAAGTCAGCAAAATACCCTGCACGTAATCCAGAACAAAATATTGCTGATTTAATGGCACAGTTAGCGGCCTGTGAAAAGGGCGCGAGTGAGTTACAACGACTGGCTGATACCTACGGATTAGACATGCTGCACGCCTATATGGGACATGTGCAAGACAACGCTGAACAAACCTTGCGCGACTGTTTGGCTGATTTACCGTCGGGCAGCTTTCGTTACGACATGGATGACGGATCGGTATTCAAGGTCGCCATTACCGTGGATCAAGCTAATAAAAAAGCCATCGTCGATTTTAAAGGCACAGGCTATCGCAAAGATCAGCCCATGCATCCAGGAAATTTTAATGCGCCTACGTCGGTGGTACGTGCGGCTGTCTTGTACAGTTTTAGAGTCTTGGTTAATAAACCTATGCCATTGAATGCGGGTTTCTTTCGGGCGTTAGATATTCGAGTGCCGGAAAGGTCAATGATCGCGCCTGAATATCCAGCAGCGGTGGTGTCGGGCAATGTTGAGACGGCGCAATACTTAGTGGATTGCCTTATGGGCGCACTTAATTTAATGGCGGGTGGGCAGGGCACCAATAATAATTTTACTTTTGGTAATGACACTCACCAATATTACGAAACGCTGTGTGGTGGTGCGGGTGCGAGCAAATTTGGACCAGGTGCTTCGGGGGTGCATACACACATGACCAACTCACGCTTAACTGACCCTGAAATATTAGAGCAGCGCTTTCCGGTGGTATTGGATCTGTTTCATATTCGCCAGTTGAGTGGCGGTAAAGCCTCGGCCGGGGTTGACGGGTTTAATGATGGCTTTAATGGCGGGAACGGCGTCGAGCGTCATATACGTTTTAGAGAAGCCATGCAGGCCAATATTATTAGCGGTCATCGACGTGTGCCGACCTTTGCCTTAAATGACGCAAGCGAGGGCAAAACAGGGGTGAATTTTGTATTGAGACACAAAGGCAATATCGATTGGTTAGATAGCTGTGCAGATGTCGAGATGCAACCCGGTGATACATTTTGCGTGCATACGCCGGGTGGCGGAGGCTACTAACAAGATGTCATCAAAGCAGTTTACAAGTCGCCGGTATTTGCGTGGCGACAAAGTAGTACCCTTGCCAGATGGCGTCACTGCCTTTCACCACAGAGAAGTTCACCCCCTTGCTAGTAAAGCAATAATGGTAATCAAGCCCTCGGGTGGAGAAGCCTTTATCTAAAGTTACGATGGCGAGTTCAGGTGCTGGCTGAGTGGGCGAAGCAGGCACGGCAACATGATAGAAGGCGGCACCGGTTAATAGATTGACTGATTTCCTGTCTTCAAGGAGTGGGTCGCAGCCTTTGGCATCAGTCGCGCGGCTGGATATGGTGCCTTTCATGTCTCGAAATTCATTATCTCTAGCGTGTATGACAACTGGGTCACCGGCTCTCAGGTCATGGTTGTGAATGGCCATACAGCCTTTAACCATCCAGCCTATATGTTGGCTCGCTTCCGAGCGTTTTGATTTGGCAGTAGCTTCTACTGTGACGCAGCTGGTGAGCAGTGTGCTCGAAAGTGAGAGTGCGATAATCAGTCGTGTCAATGTATTGATCGATGGTAAAAACATAGCTGACCCTCTTGAATAAGCTTGGTAGATAAATTTTTCAACAATAGAGTGATAATACCTCAATGGATATGCAGCTGATATAGACGGTAATGCTGGTGAAAAAGCCTACTCTGGTTTAGATCAATCTACTTTTTAGAAGTTTGTCTGAGGTTTAAGGTCATTTATTTTGCATATTCGGCGGCTTCATAGTTAAGGTGGAGCTATTTCTGGCAAGTCAGGATCTCATTCTGTACAGGGGGGCTGGTGTCCTATCAAGGGGAAGCCCTTAGCCTGTTAAGTCTCGTTTATCTTTGTTCATTGCTATTGTTTGCTCATTCGTGACCTATATTGATTGACTACTCACGAAAAAAATTTTGTCGGATTGTGACTTTTAGCGTGGCTCCTCCGTCTATCTTTCACATTCGCTACATTTATATTCCATTTGGAGAGAGATTATGATGAGCCCCCGTCCTATATTAGTTGTTTTTTTACTGGCAATATTAGCCGCATGTTCAGACAGCAGCTCGTTACCTGATTTGGACCGAGCGACAGAGCCGCAGCTAAAAAAGATAGACCCCCAAACGAATCAAACGGATGTCAAAATCCGTAAAAAAACCTTCTTTGAGCAATTACGCCCTGTGATTGATGCTGAGAATGAGCGTGTGCTTATGATTCGTAAAGCCATCATTGCTTTGCAAGAAGAGTCTGGAAAGCGTGACTTAACAGAGAGTGAGCTGGAGTGGCTTGAAGATGTTGGTGGTCGTTACCGTATAGAAGCAGGCAGCCACGGGCATCCTCCGTTTGCCGACTTGTTACGCCGTGTTGATGTAGTTCCTGCATCGTTAGCGATGTCACAGGCGGCAATGGAGAGTGCCTGGGGGCGCTCACGTTTTGCTCAGCAAGGTAATAATTTATTTGGTCAGTGGTGTTTTAGTAAAGGCTGTGGAATTGTGCCAGCACAACGTAATGCCGGTGCAACTCACGAAGTGGCACAGTTTAAAACCGTGAATGCTGCTGTGCGCTCTTATTTCGAAAACCTGAATCGCCATCCGACGTACTCTGAATTGCGCCAAGTTCGTAATAAAATTCGTAACGGTAAACTAGAGACGAAAACGCCCGGTGTAGCGATGGCGGTAGGCTTAGAAAATTACTCAGAGTTAGGCACGGAATATGTTGATCATATCACCACCGTAATACGCCAAAACAAGCTGAGTACGATGAATAAACACTTAGTGTCCGGAGCGAAAGTTGAGCACTGAATGGAAAGAGTTAGTCGGCAATCTAGTTGAGGATGGCGATAACGCCACCAGTGACTTAGAAACAGTCATTGCCCTTAAGCAACAAGATACCGAAGAGGTGGCTTTGTTGCTGGAGTCGTTGCCCATCGAGCAACGACTGGCAACTTGGCGCAGCCTTGATAGCGAAGAGCGTTTTGCCGTATTACTGCAAATGCGTGCTGATCCGCGTGAGCGAATTCTTGACGACTTTAGCAAAGAAGAACTTGATGATTTGTTAACTGGGCTAGATGCCAGCGAGCTTCTAGAACTAGCCGATTCATTATCCCCACGCTTGATCGAACGTGCGCTAAATCGCATGGATGAACAGCAGCAACAGTGGTATTTGAGTGCTCAAGAATATAATGAAGCCCAAGGTGGGCACTGGGCTCGTCACGATACTTTAGCCTTGCCACAAAATGCGCGTGTTCGAGATGCGCTGCGCTTGTTACGACGTCGACATCCAGAGCACAGAGACACCATCTTTCTGACCGACCGTGTGGGCAAGCTGGCAGGCTGTGTGTTGTTATCTGAATTGTGGGCACAGCCAGAGCATATATCGTTGGCTGAATTGGTAGAAGACAGCGTGCCTGTGTTGCAGGCGCAAGATGCTGCACTGGAATCAGCGTTAAAAGTACAAACGGCAAAAATTGCGTCGTTACCTATGGTCGATGCTCAAGACAAGCTTATTGGGTGCTTGGACATTACCACGGCTTGTGAACTCGTGAATGAGTTTCACGAAGCAAAGTTAATGGCCAGCGCGGGTATGGATGAAAACGAAGATTTATTCGGGCCAGTCAGAAAGAGCGCTCAAGGGCGTGCTGTATGGTTAGGCATAAATTTACTGACGGCATTTGCAGCCTCATGGTTTATTGGTTTGTTTGAAGCGACCTTGCAGCAAGTGGTGGCGTTGGCGGTGTTAATGCCCGTAGTTGCCAGTATGGGCGGCATTTCAGGCAGCCAAACTTTAACCCTAATGATTCGAGGTTTGGCATTGCGCCAAGTGTCGTCAGCGAACCGTAATGTATTACTGAAAAAAGAACTGAGCGTGGGTTTGTTAAACGGCGTGATATGGGCGACGGTTGTTGGTATTGTCGCGTCGCTTTGGTTCAGTGACAACGCCATCGGTCTTGTGATTGGTGTAGCGATCTTACTGAATATTGTTGCCGCAGCATTATCAGGGGTAATTATTCCTGTGGTACTCGATAAATTACGTATTGATCCGGCATTGTCTGGGTCGGTCATTCTTACCACAGTCACCGATATTGTTGGCTTTGTGGCTTTCCTAGGGCTTGGAACACTTTTTCTGGTTTAAATAACTTATGATTGACAGCTTGCTAGTGGCATTTGATTCAGTGCTCGCTTATTACCATACGATTCCGCATGACGTCGTTATCTGGATCGGAATCGCATTTTGCATCTCGCAATCAGCCATGTTCTCAGGTTTAAACTTGGCTTTTTTCTCGCTAAATATGCTGGAGTTAGAAGTAGAAGCGGCGCACGGTAATAAAGCCGCTACACGTATGCTGAGCTTACGTCAGGATTCTAATTTTCTACTAACGACCATTCTTTGGGGCAACGTCGGCATCAATGTATTACTTACATTGTTGTCAGATTCTGTATTGATCGGGGCTTCAGCGTTTATCTTCTCAACCGTATTTATCACCTTGTTTGGTGAGATATTACCGCAGGCGTACTTTTCTCGAAATGCGCTGAAAATGGCATCCATACTGACGCCTTTATTGCGATTTTATCAGTTTCTTTTATTTCCAGTCGCCAAACCTGCCGCACTCTTATTGGATGGGTGGTTAGGGAAAGAAGGCGTTACCTATTTACGTGAAAAAGATCTTAAACGCGTTATTCGTAAACATGTGGAGGCGGATGAAGCAGAAGTCGATCACGTAGAAGGGATAGGTGCGTTAAATTTTTTGAGTATCGATGACATCAAAGTTGGACAAGAGGGAGAGCTAGTAAGCCCGGATTCTATTATTCGATTGCCGGTCAAGATGGATCTCCCGGTGATTCCTGACATCGAGCGTTCTGAGAGTGATCCGTTTCTACGTCTGGTTAATAGCAGTGGACACAACTGGGTGATCCTAGCTGACGAAGCCGGTGAGCCATTATTACTATTAGATGCAGATGGCGCATTGCGAGCAGCGCTGTTTGATAAAGATAAGCCGTTTGATATTTATCGTTTCTGTCATCGTCCTTTAGTCATACGAGATGATGCTTACACGGTAGGCGAGATCATTCTCGATTTGAAACACGATGCCGAGCACGATCATCAGCATGATGATGCGCTAGAAATTGACGCTGTATTAATCTGGACCAGCGAGCCTCGCATTATCACGGGGGCAGATATATTAGGACGGTTACTTAAGGGAATCGTCACAAAGCAAAATACAATGGCGGCACCTTCAAGCTAACGTCTCGAACATCGTCGGTCACGTCTTAATGATAACCATCGCCATGTGATGGTTTCGAGGTGGTCTAAAAATAATAAAAAATAAATTCATTATCTTTGTGACTTCTCCTGTTGTAGGTGCGTCCTACTAGCACGCTAACTAAAGCGTTAGCGCTTAACAGGAGAAACACATGATTAAAAAGTACACCACTCTATTTATTGCCGTTGCTGCCCTAAGTGGCTGCGCCTCAACCGCGACATTGTCAGAGAGTGAAGTGTCTGATCGTTACCCTGGCCTTAATGCGTTAGGTGATGATTTGCTCAAAGCAGACGATCAAGAAGTTGATATGCTGGCTGAGCGTCGTTACACCGAAGCCACTGACTTTTTTCTAGAAGCGCAGGACTCTGCTGCCAAAGGCGCGTCGAACACAGAGAAACTGATTAAAGAAGGTGAAGTGGCCCTTGCTACCGCTAAAGCGTCGGCTAAAAAAGCATCCTATGAACTTAATGATGTCATGGTGGCACGTCAACGCGCTTTGGGTGCTGGAGCAAAAAGCAAATCACCGAAAGCCTTTGCTGAGGCTGATTCAGAATTGCACTACCTAGGAAACTTGGTGGCCGAAGATCGCGTTGCTAAAGTGCGTGAGTCTCGACAAGAGCTCCGCGCGACCTATCGCCAACTTGAAGTGAAAGCATTAAAAAGTGCAACAGGCCAACAAGCAGAAGAGCGTATTAGCGCGGCCAAAGCAGCGAATGCTGATAAACGTGCACCGATCACATTCAAGCAGGCGAAAGATGAATTATCGCTGTCGCGCAGCGTATTAGAAGTGGATGCTGACGCCACGGATAAAGCCGCCGTTCATGCGCAAAAAGCGTACGATCTTGCGGGTAAGGCAATGCAAATTACTGAAGTTATTCGTGAGTTAGAGCAAAGCGAAATGAGTGATGAAGAAGTTGTTCTTTGGTATCAACGCCAGCTATCTACCGCCGTGGCTCCAGCGGTACAATCACTCGACTTCTCTATGGCTAACCGCGATGTGGTGGCCAAGGTACGCAAAGAGCTTGATCGACTCGCGGGTGACGCAAAAGCATCTGAAGCCTCTTTGATTGCGCTTAACGAGCAGCATCGCAAGACGCTTGCAGAAAAAGATCGTATTATTGGCGACTTAAAAGCGACCAGCAGTGCGGATAAAAAGCAACAAGCCGAAATGGATAGCCGCTTCAAACTTGTGCAGAACATGTTTAAAGCACAAGAAGCTGAAGTGTATCGTCAGGGCAATAATGTACTGATTCGTGCGTTTGGGTTTAACTTCCGTTCAGGGCAAAGTGAGATTCAGTCAGATAACTTTGCGCTGCTGAATAAACTGACCAAAGCGATTAATGTATTCCCAGCCTCGAAAATAGAGATTTCAGGGCATACTGATAATCGTGGCGCGGATGAATTGAACTTGGATTTATCGACAGATCGAGCGAAAAAAGTCGCTAGTTTTATGACCGAAGTAGGCGGTATTGATAGCCGTCGTATTAAAAGCTTTGGCTACGGTGAATCACGCCCACTGGCCAGTAACGAAACAGAAGAAGGTCGTGCATCAAACCGCCGAGTTGAATTCTTAATTATTAATCAATAGCACTATTAATATGCTCGACTAATAAGTATTAACGGGGGAGCAATCCCCCAACTGGAGACCGCTCATGCAAGACGACGATTTTGAGCAACGTTTAAAGGCCTTATCGGCAACAAGTGGTAAGCAATCAGACGCACACTCAGATGAACGTCTTCAGCGGGCTTTGGCGCGAGCAAAGCGGGATACCGCTTATAAAGAAGGCCTAGGGTTTATCACCGCCATAGTGTGGGTGTTGATCTCTGGTCTTGGCCTGCATTTATATAATGGTGTAAGAAAGCGTACACAAAATACGACTCCGACATCCAATCAAACCTCCAACCTCGTAAAGCACAAAAAGGACTAACCATGACACTTGAAAGCTGGAGTTATCCACTTACTGAAGCTGCCGTTAATATGTGGGAAAAAATCGCAGGATTTATGCCACGCGTCATTATGACGTTGATTGTGGTGCTGGTGTGTCTAGCTTTAATACGCGTACTTGGTAAGGCCTTAGTGGTTGCATTACAAAAGCTGGGTTTTGATAAGCTCTGTGACAGTATTGGACTAGCATCCGGTATGAAAGCCGCTGGTATGTCGATGACACCCGCCCAAGCGCTAGTGGGTTTAATACGAGCGTTTCTAATTTTACTGGTCATATTGTCCGCCGCTGAAACTCTTGGCCTAGAACGTGTGTCTGCCGTGGTCGATGACTTCGTCTTGTATCTACCTAAAATGTTGGGTGCTGTGGCGGTGATTGTGGGTGGTATGTTTATTGGCCATCACTTAAAACGCAGTATTGATCACGCCATGAAGCATATGGGAGTGGATTATGCCAAAGCCATATCACAAGTAGTTTATGGTGTTGTTTTATTAATCACTGCGTCTTTGGCCATTAACCAGCTAGAAATAGCTACTGGGTTGTTTGATGTCTTTTTTGGCATCGTACTGGGAAGTATTGGTTTAGCTGTTGCTATCTCGTTTGGTTTAGGGACGCGCGAAGTGTCATCCCAATTAATTAGCGGGGTCTACTTACGTGAGCAGCTTATTCCTGGTGAGACCATTAAAGTAGAAGATAATGAAGGGATTATATTAGCAGTGGGCACTGTTAATACCTTGGTCCAAGTCGGTGACGAAATACATCGAATTCCAAACGCTCAGTTAATTAAAACTTCATTTTCGACGCGCTCTGACGACTGATCATGGCCGTATCTAAGCAGGCGTTAGAACGTCTGACAGATACTCAACTGGTAACACTAGCAAAGCATCAACTTCCACATGCAACCGATGCCTATGAGGCTTTAATTCAGCGGCATAACAAGGTGTTGTCCGGGGTGTGTTATCACCTCTGTCCAACGCCTGAGTCGGCTGAAGATGCGTTGCAGGATGTATTAATACGGATATTCCACCACTTGCCTAAGTTTCGAGGTGAGGCGGCTTTTAGCACGTGGATATATCGTATCGCTTACAACCAGTGTATGGATCTGTTACGGCGTGCTCGCGATGAAGAGACGTTTGATATCGATCTGCATGACCATGCGGTGGAGGGTGAGTGCGCCTTACCCGGTGATCAGTTTGCACGGTTGATATCTAGCTTAAAACCTGAGGAGCGTAGTATTCTGACGCTAAGGTTAGTATCTGAACTAGAGTTTCAAGAGATTGCTGACATCACCGGTGATAAGCTCAGCACCGTGAAAATGCGCTATCAAAGATCGGTTGAAAAGCTTCGTAAACAAAGCGAAGAAACAGGTTACCCATAGTTAAGGCACTTCTGAGAATTGCAACTATCACTGTATTGCTTAGAAATGACTTTTAAAAAATGCAACGAATGTGAATTTACTTAGATGATAAGCATCTGACGTCACATTGAATAAATATGAAGGATGTTGTTATGAAAATTGCTGTTTTGTCTCGTGGTCCAAATCTGTATTCAACTCGTCGTTTAGTTGAAGCGGGCCGAGAGCTTGGACATGAAGTGGATGTTATTGATACATTGCATTGCTACATGGATATCACATCAAATAATCCGACCGTACACTATCGTGGTCAGGCTCTGCCTAAATACGACGCAGTAATTCCACGTATTGGCGCGTCGGTGACGTTTTACGGTACGTCGGTAGTGCGTCAGTTTGAAATGATGGGCACTTTTTCTGTGAACGAGTCTGTGGCGATTAGTCGCTCACGCGATAAGTTGCGCTCAATGCAGTTGCTGTCACGTAAAGGTGTTGGCTTGCCGCGTACGGGCTTTGCACACTCGCCGGATAACGTAAAAGACTTGATTCGTATGGTGGGTGGCGCGCCTTTGGTTGTAAAGCTACTGGAAGGTACTCAAGGCATTGGTGTGGTATTGGCTGAAACCAATAAAGCGGCAGAAAGCATCATTGAAGCTTTCATGGGCCTAAAAGCCAACATCTTAGTACAGGAATATATTAAAGAAGCCGGCGGTGCCGATATTCGCTGTTTTGTGGTGGGTGGCAAAGTCGTTGCAGCGATGAAGCGTCAGGCGGCTGAAGGTGAATTCCGCTCAAACCTACACCGTGGTGGCCAAGCCACACTCGTTAAATTGAGTGCCGCTGAGCGTGCAACCGCAGTCAATGCAGCGAAGGTTATGGGCTTAAATGTGTGTGGTGTTGATATTCTTCAATCAAGTAACGGCCCTGTAGTGATGGAAGTAAATTCATCGCCGGGTTTAGAAGGTATTGAAAACGCGACGGGTAAAAATATTGCAGGTTTAGTGTTCGAATTTATTGAAAAGAACGCGAAGCCAAACAACACTAAAACGCGAGGCCAGGGCTAAAATGGCAAAGCAGCCGATTAAAAATATCACCATCGGGGAGCAAGACATTGCTCCCGGAACGTCGGTTAAGCTTGAAATCCCGGTTGCGCAGTTGTGTACAGGTACGCCGGTTGGCATGCCTGTGCATGTGATACGCAGCCGTCGTGAAGGCCCGACAGTATTCGTGAGTGCGGCTATACATGGTGATGAGTTAAACGGCGTCGAAATTGTACGTCGTTTGATTGCCAGTGCGCCCAAACTCACCTGTGGTACCGTTATTTTTGTGCCTATGGTTAATGTGTTTGGAGTGCACAGTCAAAGCCGTTATACGCCGGATCGTCGAGATCTTAATCGCACCTTTCCGGGCTCTGAAAAAGGCTCGCTGGCAGGGCGCTTGGCTTACATTTTTATGAATGAAATTGTGAATCAATGTGATTACGGTATTGATCTTCATACTGGGGCTATTCATCGCAGTAATTTGCCGCAAATTCGCGGTAATTTAAAAGATGAGAAGACCTTAGAGCTGGCAAAAGCGTTTGGTGTTCCTGTTATTTTAAACTCGGAACTGCGCGATGGCTCGTTGCGTCAAATTGCAGCTGAAGATGGCACCCGTATTTTATTGTACGAAGCAGGTGAAGCATTACGCTTTGACGAATTATCGATTCGAGCAGGAGTAAAAGGCGTTATGCATGTTTTGTCATCTCTAGGCATGATGCGTAAACGTTCTCGCCGTACAGCCTCTGAACCTTATGTTGCGAACCGAAGTCGTTGGTTGCGTGCCCCTGTAAGCGGCATCGTCAAAGACTTAAAGTCACTAGGTGACTGGGTTGATAAAGGTGATTCGCTGGCGGAAGTGGGGGATGCTTACGGTGATGTTATCGCAACCCTTTCGGCGAGTCACAGTGGTGTGATTATAGGGAAGCAAAATATCCCACTAGTGCAAGAAGGTGATGCTATGTATCACATTGCATCGTTTGACGAGGAAGACACTGAAGGAGTGGCAGATTCGATTGAACAAATGCAAGATTCATTCTTAGAAGCGACAGAAACTTCTTTGTAGGTGACGTAGTAATGGATAAAAAAGGGCATTTAATCTCAGATTAAATGCCCTTTTTTGTGTTACATCGATGTTTATTAAATCCCTTTAAGAACGGACAAGAACGTTTCAGGCTCCGGGCGTACTCGATAGTTATCGGTTTCGTGCGTCCACAGTACTTTGCCGTTGGCATCGGTAATGATGACGGTCGGCATGGGTGCTTCAGTGTCATACCCTAGTGCTTCTAAGCCGGTGGGAATACCAAACTCAGAAGAGATGCCTAGCGCTCTTGCTGCGCGGCTGTCTTTGTCGGTCATAAATTCAAAATTCACATCGAATTTTTTCGCTAACGCTTCGGTATTTTCATGTGGCTGTGGTGACACTAAAATTACCTTTGCACCTAGTGCTTCTAACTCTTTGTAACTGGCCGCTACCTCTTTAATTTGTGCCATACACAAAGGACACCAGTTACCGCGATAAAACAGAATCACGTTAGGTTGTCCGTTTAAATCGAGACTGTTGATTGTTTGGCCGTTAAGGCTAATTAATGGAAACTCAGGTAATGGCTTACCAACAACCAAAGCAGGGCTAGCCACACGGCCGTAGCGAGAATACCAATAGACGTAGAGTAAAAAGCCGATGTAGCTAATCAATGCCAATACGATAGGCTCAGCGCCAACATCAGCTTGGCTGACTCCAAAGGCTGATATCGCCACTCCTATTGCAATAGGAATGTGAGCTTCTGGTAAATCAGCGCTGGTACGTGCAACTACAGGCTTGAGCATTAACAAGCCAATTCCGATTGCCATAGGAGCGGCGGCTAACAATGTGCCGCCCCATGCGATGGTATTTGCCCCTTCAAATAACTGCCAAATGGAATAAGCGGTAATGATTGAAGCAACGGTCAAATAGACAGAGACGAAGGCAGCTTTTAATCGATTAAACATAAGTGTTCTCTATGTAATATGTGATTTACGATGCGCGTAAGCGGCCAATGCGATTAAATAAACCGCGATACGTCATTAACCAAAGAACATCCAGTAACGACCAAAACCCCTGATCTTGGCGATGTGGTTCTTTGCCTTTGCCCATACGGTGCAGTTGACGCTCGTACCAAGACACTTCCATCAGCGCCATTTTATCGATCATTTTTACACCGGTTTTAATCGGGCGAACCACGCTTGTAAAGTCATCACCTTGTAGGATTTGGTTGACCAAATCAGGCTCTACACAGAGTGGGCGACCCAGACCCACAAGATCACATGCGCCAGACTCAAGGGCTGACTCCATTGCAGCGCGACTGCGGAAACCGCCGGTAACCATGAGGGGGACATCGACTTTCGTGCGCAGCATTTCGGCAAACTCTAAAAAATACGCTTCACGCTGGCGGGTGGATTCTTTCACCGGGGCTTGTTTATCTAGATTCTTTTTATGTTTATCGCTGCCTTGAGCCATGGCGGGTGTTTCATACGTACCACCAGACACTTCAATCAAATTGATGCCTAAGCCCGCGAGTGTTTGCGCCACGATGGCGGCATCCTCTTCATTGAATCCACCACGTTGGAAGTCCGCAGAATTCATTTTGATGCCGATATTAAAATCATCGCCTGTGGCGGCACGTATTGATTTGTACACCTCCTGTACGAAGCGCATACGATTTTCTAATGGGCCACCCCATTGGTCATTGCGTTGGTTGTGGTGCGGAGACAAGAATTGGCTCACTAAATAGCCGTGAGCACCATGAATTTGCACACCATCAAATCCGGCTTCTTTGGCCAAGCCAGCCGCCTTACCAAAACGTTGGATGGCATCGAGGATGTCATCTTCTGTCATGGCGCGTGGCGTGCCAAAAAATGACTGCATAGACTTATGAAAGGCAATGGCGCTTGGGGCCATTGGATCGCTGTTGAGCATTTTCGGTGTTTGTTTTCCTGGGTGGTTTAACTGCATCCACACTTGGCCACCATTCGATTTTGCCGCAGTGGCCCACGCTTTGAGCATCGGCATATCACGGTCATCTTCGAGAACCACGTTATTAGGTTCTCCTAAATGACGGCGATCAATCATCACGTTGCCGGTAAAGCTCAGACCAACTCCCCCTTTAGCCCAACGTTGATACAGAGTAGGTAAGGCTTTGCTCACACGAAGATCCACGGTGCCTAGGGTTTCGCTGAGTGCCGATTTAGCAAAACGGTTAGGGATAGTGCTGCCATTTTTTAACGTCAGTGCTTGGCCGAGCAAAGTGTTGGTACCCATCGTAAAACTCCGTACTGTTTAATTGCTTTTTTAAAAGCTATTGTTGCCGTGTTAGTCGCTGCTATACTTCGATAGCTATCGAACTTTGTATCAGACTATACAACACTTCGATAGACATCAAAGTGTCGATCGTGCCAATCTTGATATACAAGAACCGGGTTTCCCGATCTGGACTGCAAGAGAATGTAGTGCGATATATCAGTATTGCTTAGTTGGTATTGCTTAAATAGCTGAACAAAATAGGAGCTACCCAGCGCATATGTATATGACAGACGCAGACTACCCGTCGGCGGAATTTAGTGATGATGAGTTAGCACTGGCGTTCAAGGCACTGTCTAATCCTAATAGACTGCGCATTTACCGTGAAATTCTTCGGCACGAGCGCCACGACGTCGGCCCGGAAGATGATGCCGGGTGTCTGGTGTTTGATTTCATCAATAAGCTAGATATTGGTGCTCCCACAGTGTCACATCACGTGAAGGAACTCGTGAGAGCAGGGTTAATTCGAGTGGAACGTAATGGCAAATACCTGAGCTGTTACTTAAATGCGCCGATGCGCAACGCGATGGCAGTGTTGCTGAATAACGTTTAGCGATTGCACGCCCTCTTGCGGGCAATAGATGACCGCATTGCCTGCCTGTTTACATAATATTGAGATATAAGTCCGTTTCGCAAAAACTTCCCTGTGTTTATTCTATGCTGCTAGGCTTATGATATTGATACAATTACTTACTGTTTGAGCGGAGCGCATGGATATAAAGCTTCTGCCTGCTTGTCTGGTCGTATTCACCAGCCTTTTTTCGATGGCTAGCCTGGCAATCAGCAATGATGAATTTAAAACCTCTTTCGAAGCCGCTCGCCAAGGTGAGTGGGGTCTTGTCAATGAAGACGCTGAAAAACACGTTCTAGCGCCTTATATTGAATATCACCGTCTGAAATCGGCATTGCCCAAACTTTCTGTGGACGATGTTAAAGATTACGTTATTCGTAATGAAGATACCCCCCTGGCTGGCTGGTTGCGACGACATGCCACGCTGGCTTATGGTGCTGCCCGCCAGTGGAATGATGTGTTGGCTTTGCGTGCAACCCCTCCGGGCGATGTACCCAGCCAATGTATTTGGTATCGTGCTCAACTAGTCAAAGATCAGCAAAAAGCGTTTGAAGGTGGTTTTAAGCTTTGGCTCAGCGGTGAGTCTCGCCCCCCTCAATGTGATGATCTCTTTAAAGCCATGATTACCAAGGGTGAAATCACCGACAACCTAATTTGGCAGCGTTCCTTGCTGGCACTTCAGCGCGGTAACCGTTCATTATCCATGTATTTAATGCGTAAGCTTAAAGGTGATGAATGGAAAGCACCGGTCAACTTTGTGCACTCGGCACTTAAAAACCCAGCTTTACTGGCAGAAGTTCCAGCGTCTGTTTCTGCACAAGTAAGCACCGAGGATGTGGTCTTCTCGGTCGCTATTTATCTTACCCCGCGCAAAATTGATGATATCGCCGTATTACTGCCAGACTTGAAAGAAAAAGCGGTAATGAACACCGAGCAAATAAATTTAGTACGACGTTCACTTGCTGCTCGCAGCTATACCTTTGATCGAGAAGACCGCCCCCAAATTATTGATACCATTTTGGGTGATTTAGGCGACGCCGACTTGATAGGCCCTGTATTACGGGGTGCGATTGCCGCCTCTGACTGGCAGGCTGTGCTTGGCTGGATTGAAAAAATCCAAGGTGATGAATCGGTCTCGGCTTATCATCAATATTGGCGTGCACGAGCGTTAGAGCAAACCGGCAATGAAGCTGAGGCGCAAAAAGCGTACAGCAGTGCAGCTCAACATCGTGAGTTTTACGGCTTTCTCGCCGCAGAAAAGCTCGCGCAGCCTTATATTCTTAATCCGGAAGCGCCTAATTTACCCGAAGGATCACTTGATGAGGTGTCTGAATCTTCAGCTATTGAACGTATCGCTGCGCTCTGGGCAATTGGTGAAGAAGGCTTAGCCGTAGACGAGTGGGATTACACGTTACGGCGCAATCCATCAGAAAGTGGCGCGATGGCAGAATTAGCCTTGGTAAATCATTGGCCGGCATTAGCGGTACAGGCAACCATTCGCGGTAAACATTGGAACTATATTGGCCATAGATTCCCATTGGCGTACCAAGATGAGTTTCGACAGTCTGCGGCGGAGTACAGCCTTGATCCTCTTTTGTTGATGTCGATAGCTCGCCGGGAAAGCGCATTTAACTCACATGCTCGTTCGCCAGTCGGCGCACGTGGCTTAATGCAAATGATGCCAGCAACCGCTAAGCAGGTTGCTAGAGAGAAAGCATTTACCTTAACGGATGAGAAGGCGTTACTCGATAGCGATGTGAATATTCATCTAGCCACCTATTACGTCAGTTCATTGCTGGAAAAGTACAATGGCAACTTAATTGCTGCTTTGGCGGGCTACAACGCTGGACCGCATAAAGTAGATCGCTGGTTAGAGTCGGCCCCGGTGACGTTTGATCAGTTTATAGAAAGTATCCCTTACCGGGAGACGCGCGAGTACGTGAAAGCTGTTTTGGCGTATCGTGTTATCTTCAATACCCTGCAGGGAACCGAGGTCAGTGCGGTGCTCAACCCAGATGAGCGGAGCTTTGCGCAATTTATCTCCAGTGCTGAGTTGCAGACTGAGGGGCCCGTTACCAATTGACCGGTTTTTAGGGTGAAATAAGTGATGGAACATCTTGTTCTTAAGTGAGTACCTGAGTGTGACTGTCAGGCTTAGGGAGGATTGTGTTAAACTTCACGCAGATTTTTAACCATTGAAACCATTGAGAGACAAGACCTATGGAAATTATGCAGGTCATCAAAGACCAAATCGAAAACAACGACATCCTTCTTTACATGAAAGGCTCTCCTAACCAGCCTCAGTGCGGCTTTTCAGCGCGCACCGTGCAGGCGGTTATGGAATGTGGCCAGAAGTTCGCTTACGTCGATGTACTGTCTAATCAGGATATTCGTAGCAACTTGCCTACTTACGCAAACTGGCCAACATTCCCGCAGTTGTGGGTAAAAGGTGAGCTTGTTGGTGGTTGTGACATCATTGCTGAGATGCACGAAAAAGGTGAACTAAAAGCTTTATTGGACGAAGCAGCCCCGGCGGAATAATCTTTATTCGCTGAGAGTGAGAACAAAAAAAGCCCGCTCAAACAAAGTTTGAGCGGGCTTTTTTATGGTTGTCTTTAGAAGTTATAGCGGCCTGTTAGCTGTGCATAACGTCCTTGAGCTAGGTAACCTGATGCTGTTTCATAGCTACGGTTAGTTAAGTTTTCTATTCTAGCTGATACTGTTAGTGCTTTATTAACGTCATAATTAATCCCAAGGTTGTATATGAAATATGATGCGTTGGTTTCACCGCTTACCGTTGCAGACTGATCTCTATACATGCTTTCTAAACGTGCAGTTATTGAGTTTTGAACCCAGTTAACATTCAACTTAGTGGCGCGAACGGGGCGTCTAGCAAGCATTTCACCAGTATCTAAATTCATTGCTTCAGTCCATTCCTGGATAAGCTCAGTGCGTAATGACGAGCTCCAATCTTGATCCCAGCTGGCACTCGCGTAATTCACATAGCTGCTGCCAATATTGTAAGGGTAGTAAACTTCGTCGTAGCTTATTTGGTTGTTGAAAACTGCTCTTTGGCCACTCAACAAGAACGAACCACTTTTACCCATAATGGATAGCGGAATAAAATAATCTAACGTCCATACCCGAGAAGTTTCTACTTCAAGGTTTTCATTAGAGTAATCGCCAAATAACGATGCTGGGTAGTATAGGTCGTTGAACGTTGGAGCTCTAAATGCTGTAGATTGGCCTAGGGCTAATGAATCCCCATTATCAAACGTTAATTCGACCGCTGTATTATATGACCAGAAGTCACCATAAGCTGAATTGTCGTCATAGCGAGCTCCAGTTTCGAAAGCGATGTCTTCATGCTCGAATCGGTACGCTAATAAAGCCCCACTGTTCTTTGCAGAGTCTTTATCATACACAGTTGGCTGAGTGCTTAGTTCTGTGTTTGTACTATCTATACCTGTGATGAGGCTGTGGCCTTCTGTAATTGCAATAACAGCCGTGATTTCTCCACTATCTCGACGAGTGCCAAATAGGTCTGCTCCATTACTGCGTGTTGATCCATTACCATAGTTCCAGCTACGGTCGTAGCTTCTACCTACTTGAGCTTTTAGACTAATAGACTCTTTGCTCAGTGTGTAGTTGGCTGAGTAGGCGCGATTATCAAAATCAGCTTCATCGGTGCCCATGTATAAATTATCGTAGTCGTAGCTACCTTTATTTAGCTGAAGATCAAGATTGATGCTTTGATCTTCATTGATTGCGTAATTAATACCAGTATTTACTGCGTTTCGTTCATAGCCGTCGGTATCATTTTTGCTATCGATGTCTAAGTCGTAACCGTCGGATGCATTATGGAGTACGCTAACATAGCCTCCAATATTACCTTGTTGTATTTGGCTTCTAACACCAATCTGGCGAGTTTGATTGGTGCCGATAGTTGCAGAGATACTCGTCCCTTGTTGTTTCTGTCTAGTAATTATATTGATGACACCAGCTTGGGCATCGGCTCCGTAGATTGCACTACGACTCCCTTTTATTATTTCAACTCTTTCGATTTGCTCAACAGGTATTAATTGGAAGTCCGTGGTGCCTGAGGTGGCGCTTCCGACACGCTGACCATTAATTAAAAAGAGAATTTTTTTACTGTCGAGTCCTCGAATATATAAATTTGTAGAGTTAGCCACGCCACCATTTTGGGAAAACTGGAAATCCGCTTTGCTGACTAATAAATCTTTTAGACTTGCGGCGCCTGAGTTTTCAATGTCGCTTCTTTCAATGACAACAATTTGTTTATCGTTAATAGCTGGGGCATCTACTTTGTTTGCGATTGTTACAACAGTGCTTAGATCTTGAGCTAATGATGCTGTACACGCTAATAGCGTGGTTGAAGCTAGAATTAATTTTTTCATATTAGGTCCGATTGGTTAAAACTGAAAACCAGCCGGCGGGGTAGAGGGAACCGAATCATGAGCTTAGCCATGATCAAACGCCCGTATCGCCCACCGCAATACTTGTCGATTGTTTTTCAGGCCGGTATCCGGGCTGACGACTTGAAATATTCGGACTGAATATTCACGCATTAAAGCCTTCCCATGCTGAGCACAGTGGCATGTATCAATGCGTTTAGTCGATCACCGTTGCGGGGGCAGCGTTGGATTGTTGCTATGTACTTAAACAGTACATGCTTCACACCAAACTTCCCGTTTAACCCTGAAGTAGAAAACGGCAGGGCACCTGAATCGCGGGCAGAGTACCTTTGTGATTAGGCAGGGTCAAGCATTGCCGGAGGGTTGGGAGGAGGTAAGTGCGCTTGTGATGTGGGAAGGCATAGTTCAAAGCAAGCGCCTTTACCTAGCCTGCCAGGGTGGTAGGAGAGTTTGCCTTGGTGGTGTGAGGTGACAATAAAGTAAGAGACGGATAGCCCAAGGCCCGTGCCTTCACCGACGTCTTTGGTGGTATAAAAAGGTTCGAAAATATGAGGTGCAATGTCAGTAGGAATGCCGGGGCCGTTATCTTCGATGAGTATGCAAATCATGTTGTGATGACGTTTGACAGTAATATGAATACGAGGGTGCCAGTGTTCACCACCGTCGTACTCGTCGAGTGCTTGTTGGGAATTTCGTAATAAATTCAGTAATACTTGTTCAATTTCGCTAGGCACACAGTGGACGGGTTGTTGGCTAATCTGATCTGAAACATCCAGTTCTATATGCTTTAGTGCTAAGTCATTACGAGCTATGTTTAAGGTGGTATCAACCAGCTCGGCGATACTGATATCCCGTTTTTGCAGGTGATCATTCCGTGAAAATTGCAGCATGTTAGCCACGATTCCTGCGGCTCGCTCTCCGGCATTTTGTATATGCTCAAAAAATTGAAAAATACCACGCTGTGCTAGATATTCCTGTACTTTGGACATGTCTAGTTCAAGTGCTTCTGCGGCGCGTTGGTTGGCGGGTAAGTCGTCCTGAAGGCGTCGTCGTACATTCTGTAAATTTTGTAAAATAGCCCCCAGTGGATTATTGATTTCATGCGCCATGCCTGCGGCTAGCCCTCCGACTGTCATCATCTTTTCTGTTTGTACCATCATTTCTTCCATGCGCTGGCGCTGGCTAATGTCGTCAATACGAATCACTAATCGTGCTTGTTGGCTGTCAGGGAGGGGGTAGGCAAGCACATCAGACATCATGGGGCGTATAAAAGAAGTGATAGCAATACGCTCCTCTTTTTTTAATTCTGGCGTTTGCGCAGGTGATTCGGGCATTAACGCTAGCGGTTCTAATTCAGGTATTAATTGGGATAAAGGTAGCCCGATCAGCTGAGAGTGGTCTTTATTTAACCATTCTCCGGCTTGTTGGTTGCACTGCACAATACGGTTGCGTGAATCTAATGCAAATAGGGCTGAAGGCATGGCATTGAGAATGCCATCAAGTAACGTTTTGGTATTTTTTAATTGCACTTCTATGCTGCGTCGCACGGAGACTTCTTTGGCCAAGTCTTCATTCATTTGGCGTGTTTCAGTCGATAAACGTGTGGCTCTAAGGCGCGCGTGTTCGGCTTGTTTATTCGCCGTTTTTAAGTGTTGGGTACGTTGATTGCGCCGCCAGAAAAGATCATTAAGCGAGATAATAAGAGGCTTTAAGTCGGGGTCGCGTACTTGAAGTGTAATACGCTCGTCATCGGTTCTATAAATCGCTTCTTGAATATCTCCCAGTAGGTGCTCGTAAGGTTGCTGTTGCCATTGACGTGTGAATACGTAAAGCATGAAGACGAGTACGCAAGAAATGCTCACTACCATTAATGTTGTGGTAAGTGTGTCTATATAGAAAAAGCCAGGCAAGGAGACGTCGTTACGAATGATTAAGGTGTATTCATCATTGCCAGTATGCAGTATGTATTTATAGCCATCGGTCGCGGGCTTAATGTCTTTTATTATCGCAGGGAGGCGAACAAGACCTTCACCGGAGTGGCTGTGTGCTAAGCGCTGTCCGGCATCATCGTATAAAGCTAATTCTCGAATTTGATAATGCTGAACCATGCGATGCATCATACTTTGCAGCGTAAAAAGATCGTCATCTTGATTCGAAATTTCAGTTTGCAGTACTTCTGAAAATACACGACTAATATCGGGTGCTAATTGTTCGCGGCCTATACGTTCAGCGGCCACCACATATGCCATAGCAGAGATAATAATTACCCCTAAGCATACCAGGATGGTTGCGAACATCGCCTTCTGGCGCGCCAGCATCATAGTATGGGGGCCTGGGCAAGAGGCGCTGGAGAGACGGTCGAGCTAACGGGGGCACAGCATAACGATTGGTGAAGCGCTTGTGTGATTGGCAGTTCTAGGTTGTGTGTTTTAGCTTGTTGCAGCAAGTACCCTGTGATGTAGGGTAATTCAGTGGGGCGATGATTAAGAATATCCTGAAACGTTGATGATTGATTATTCGCGGTAGCTTCGGCCACTCGTGTGGCTTGTTGCGGAATATCAAACCCGACGGGCCAACGTAATGCTTTGAATAGGTTGGCTATTTCATCGGCTAATTTTTTGAAGTGTTGTAAGTATTCAGGTTGGTGCAATAGCTCGCCATTTTTACAACGATAATACCCCGTAAGCGGATTGATGATGGCATTGATCGCCAGTTTTGCTTTGAGGCGAGTCGTAATGTCAGGGTCGTGTAGGACGCCTGTGGGTAATATTGGGGGAGGCTGATCGTCAGATTGAAGAGGGTTAGAGTCAGCCCACAGCCCCGCAAAAGTTTGGCCTTGTCCTGCATAAACAACATAGCCATCAGGGTGGCGATAAGCGCCTTCGGTAGACGTGCCTGCCCATAATTCAGGTTGGGGGGTACTTGAATTGATCAGGGGCCATGTGTCGGTTAACCATTGAGCGGCGTCATCATGCTGGCCCATGCCATTTTGTAGAAGCATGATGCGCTTAACGTGCGTAAGTGAGTGTTTCGCGTCTTCTAAGGCGGTCAGTGTATCGGCGGCTTTCGTGGTAATCACTAGCCAATCAAGCGGCTGTTTGTGCCATGTACTGACTGACAGTTGATACTGTTTATCTACTTGAATACTCAGGGGGGCGGGAGTGTCTTGGCGGATGCGCTGACGAATGAACAGATTGTGCTCACGCCAGTGCCACGCCATTAAGGTGCCAAGTGCTCCGGTGCCTAAAATACCAATAGATAATTTCATTCGATGATTATATGGCTCCCTGCCGGGCTAGTCATCCGGTGTCGTCGCTTCAGTTAATTGTTCTGAAGACAGCTCGGATGTTTCTACCGCAGTATTTTCTAAGCCGGCGTCTTTATTGACTGCTAGAGATGGTGATGGAGACGCGTCAGTTTGAGGTTGAGCATCAACACGAGCCCCCACCGTTGGTTGCCATAGCTGAGTTAGTTTCTCTAATAGGGCCTGTGCGTGTTCTGCATTGACGCCGCGTCGCCATAATAAAATAATGCTTTCGTCTTCGCCTAGTAGGTCAGCAATGATTTCGTCGCTTAAATCTCGTTGTTTAAGTAGCCAAGCTACGAGGGGCATCAGTCGCTGATATTGACGGCGGAAGAGCCGATCACACAAACTTTCAATCGTGATGTCGAAGCGTTCAGAGATGAGTCTGAGCGCATCTTGTTTTAGGCGATTGAGCTCTTCTTCTGAACGTTGACTGGCGGTAACCCCGCTTTGGCGTTGGTGATAATCGACAAACGCCTCCCGAGCTAACGCTAAGTACGTCGGGTGTGTACCCTCCATGAGATCAATATGAATGAGCTCATTTTGTGCCATCACGGCGGAGTAACGTTGTGAGCGCTGATGACGTGTCTGGCAAAGTAGATTTAACATTCGCCCAGTATCCAGCCAGTGAGGCGGCGTATTACTGCGATAGTGGTGGTCACTGCTCCATGTATACACACTGGTGTCAGCGACTAAGCGTCTAATGACAGGTAGCTGGTGCAGGTGAATCACTAAATCTTGTAGCCACGCAGGTTCATCGACCATTAGTACAGTACATTGCTCAGATAGTACTGGCTTCTTCGTCTCCCACACTTGGTTGCTGAGCTCGATAAATGCTTCACGAATATCGTCGAATACCAGAGGCCAGTCGCGCTCGGAATGCAGGACGCAGTGAATTTCATCGTCAAAAAAAGTGTATGCAAGTAATGTACAGCCGGGTAACTCGGCAAATAGTTTAATGGCGTAATCGTATTCAAAGACTGATTGAAAAATGGATTGATTACGCGCCCCTTTAAGGCCGAAATAATAGACGCCAGGGCCATGTAACGGGGTTTTAGCACTGGCGTTTGTCGCTGGTATCGTGTTTTCCATGACACCCTCTGTGTTAAGAATCGATTCCTGATAGTTATAGACTAGTCGCTTCCTGAGCAGCTGCCAGCTGGATTTTTTGCATTCTGCGCGAGCAGAGGGTATACATTGGCCCAATAAATGGAGAGAAAATATGCCTTCTTTTGATGTTATTTCTGAAGTTGATAAACACGAAGCCCAAAATGCCGTTGATCAAGCGAACCGAGAACTAAGCACGCGGTTCGATTTTCGTGGTGTGAGTGCTAAATTTGAGTTGAAAGAATTTGTGGTCACAATGATCGCAGACAACAACACGCAGCTTGATCAGATGAAGTCGATGTTAATCGGCGCCATGATCAAACGCTCAATCAAAGCCAATTGTCTTGAGTTCTCTGAACCGCAAGGATCAGGCAAACAGGTAAAGATTGATGCCACGATGCGTCAGGGCATTGATAAAGACCTTGCCCGTATCATGGTGAAAATGATCAAAGACAGCAAAATTAAAGTTCAAGCCTCGATACAAGGCGATATGGTTCGTGTACAGGGCAAAAAGCGAGATGACCTGCAGCAGGTAATGACCATGTTCCGCACCGATGAAAGCATTGATATGCCATTGGCGTTTAAGAACTTCAAAGACTGATGACTGATCAAACATCAGTCAGTTGGCGTGATGCCTTTCTGATATACACCCGCAAGCCAGTTGTCGTGATTAGTTTGTTGGGGTTCTCGGCAGGGCTGCCGTTTCTACTGGTGTTTTCTACGTTAACAGCTTGGCTGCGTGATGAAGGCGTCGAAAGAACTGCCATTGGATTTTTTGCCTGGGTCGGTCTGACCTACTCGATTAAAATCCTTTGGGCGCCCGTGGTCGACCGACTTAACATCCCCTTGTTTGGGAAGTCTTTAGGCCAGCGACGAAGTTGGATTGTATGTGGGCAGGTTGGTATAGGCGCTGGTTTGCTTTTGATGAGTTTGTTGCGCCCGCAGGATTCACTCATATTCATTGCTTTAGCCGCTTTGCTTGTGGCTTTTTCCTCTGCCACCCAAGATATCGCGCTAGATGCGTTTCGTATTGAGTCCGCACCGGACGAACAGCAAGGCGCGATGTCAGCGGCTTATATTTTTGGCTATCGCGTTGCTTTATTAGTGTCGGGGGCTGGTGCGTTTTATATTGCCGACTTAAACAACTGGTCGATGGCTTACTTGAGCATGGCTGCCTTGATGGGTGTGTGTGTCTTAGTGACATTGTGGTCAGACGAACCGACACATAAAACCCCCGAAGAACAGCGACGTATGGATGCCGAAATGGTGGATCAAGTGATGGGGCGACCTATGCACTTGGAATCTCGGCCTTTACTGCAACGCCATATACTAGGTGCCGTGATCTGCCCATTTTTAGAATTTATGCAGCGTTATGGCCGTTTTGCTTTTGTCGTCTTACTGTTTATTGCCGTATTTCGTTTAAGCGATATTGCGATGGGCGTGATGGCGAACCCGTTTTATTTAGACATGGGATACAGCAAGTCTGAGATAGCCAGCGTTGCCAAAGTATTTGGCTTCTTTATGACGATTTTAGGATCGGCTTTATGTGGTGTATTGATCGTAAAGCGAGGTATCTATCAACAGTTAATGTTAGGTGCCGTGATGGTCGCGAGCACCAATCTTTTGTTCTCATTATTGGCTGGAATGCAGGGTGATACGCCTCCAGATTTAATGTGGTTGGGGATCGTGATCAGCGCTGATAACCTCAGTGGAGGTTTTGCCAGTACGGCTTTTGTAGCCTATTTATCGAGCCTGACTAATAAGAGTTATACCGCCACGCAATACGCGCTATTTAGTTCTTTGATGACGTTACCGGGGAAATTTATTTCTGGCTTTTCAGGATGGGTGGTTGATACCAGTGGTTATTCAGAGTTCTTTGTGATTGCCGCATTACTGGGTCTTCCTGCGATAGTACTGGTGGCGGTATTGATGCGACACCAATCTTCAGTTAATCAAACGCCCTCTAGAAGTTTGTGATTAGTATTCGAGATTAAGGGCTGTCGAAGTACTCTTCGGCTCTTCGATTGATGAAGCACAAATAAAGAAATGCGCACGAGTAGAACACTGATTCCCACCATTGCTGTCTCACAGTTTTTAATCAGCATGGGCGCTGACAACACATAGTAGAGTTTTAATCGCCATGACTGAATGATGCAGTTTGGAGTAACGTAATGTCACTCCAAACTGTGGGGCAGCAATCTATAGGGGGTAGAGTAACTACTCCGAACTGAACATAATATGCAGGCCCTGAGGAATATTCGTGTCTGCGGTAAGATAGCCAATACTGCCTTTATTATTCCTTAAGTACACAAGCATCTCTTGCTCTGATTGAACCTCTTTTGGTTGCGTGAAGCGCCCTGTGAATTTCATTTGCGCCCAATAAGATTGTATACGCTGCTCTGCCATACCAATGATCTTGGCATTAAAGAGGCTACGCGTATGGTTGTGAGGAGGCAGTGCCACTGGCTCTAAATTACGGCCAATGGAAGCCCCCATGAACAAGTTGCGAACCTGCTCTCTGGTTAGGTTGTCAGTGTGATCGTCGAGGTTAGCAACGATGATTATTTGGTTGCTAGCCACTGTAGCGATGGTCTGCAAAGGGTTAAATACCAGTGCAATAACGCAAAAAAGTAGGAGTTTTTTCATCAGAAAATCCACTCCCATGCTACCTGATAGAGGTAAGCGGACTCTTTAGATGACTGTCCTGAATTAACAAAAAAACCACTCGGGTTTCGAGACTCTTGGAATTTACTGACTTCCGCTTTAAGTGCCATATCTAGACGGAAATCCCAGCGCGTGCCTAACGTGTAGCTATCCAGCGTGCCGTTGGGGGTGGCTGTAAAGGCTTGATAGTAAGCGGCGGATAATTGATCAATGCCGGGATTTCCGATCGGCGTTGTTGGCAGCTCTATAACAGGCTCTATTTCACTGTATTTACTGACGCTGTAAGTTGCATGAACCGTCCAATCGTTCCAGATATAACCGGCCATAGCGTATGCACCAGTGACTTTAGGAGCAATCTCAAATCCGGTAACGGTTTGGATCCATTCTGCTTTATAAAACGAATTTAATCGGTCATAGCTTAGTGATGCTTGAAGAGCATAGACATTGCCTGAGGACTCTAAACTTTGTGCACTTTCAATAAAGTTATTTTGGTATAGAGCTTCTCGTAGATCTTGGATCAGCGGAACAGTCGTGTCATTTTGGCCAGTATGGTACGACAAGCGCATTGATAAATTATTACTGTTAATCGTGGCAACGATACCGGCTAAATTAGAAACCTTGGCATCGACATCTATGCGTGTACCAGCAAGGTAGATATCACCATCAAAGGTGCCGGAGTATATCTCAACGTTTAAGCCAACTTCAGAACCTGAGTGGTTATAACTCGCACTTGCACCATTAAAAGTGGAGAACAAGTAGTTGTTATACACTTGGACTGGGGCGGTCACCCATGGGTAGCTATAGCCAACATCTATGCTGTCACTATAGATAAAAAAGGGCATTCTTAGTTTACCGGCGCGTAAATGCCAAGCACTGTCCGGGTGATAATTAAGATATAACCACTCTAGACCAGAGTTTCTGTCGTCTCCTGCGTGAGCAATTAACTGACTGGTGAGAGAAAACTGATCGTTAAAGGTGTAGGTCGGTTGAATAGCAATCAATGATTGCTCAACGACAGAAAGCTCGTCAGTGTACCCTTCGAATGTTCTAGAGTTATGGTCAAGATAACCAGCAACACCACGTGCAAAGCCCGAAATGTCTAGGTTTTCCGATATTTCATTTGCTGCCGCTACATGGCTGAACATTGTCGTTGCCAGTATGGCGGGGAGCAACACTATCCTGTGCTTGCTTATCATTTTTATAATAGCCCCGGTTTTGTGTCTGAGGTCCGTTAAATTCAAACCTCAGTTAGTATAGTTCTGACATCAATTGCTTTGATGGAAGAAGTTCCCATATTCTTCATTTGGCTTAATGTGTCATATTTTGGCTCAAAGTTGAAGGAATGACTTTATTTCCTTTTAATCATTTATGGATGAGATACTCAACTAAACTTGAGCTGGTACGATAACCTTCATTTTATTGGAGTCACAAAAGAGGAAGTGCATGCTGATTAAAAGCATAAGAACAGCAGTCATGCTTCTGAGCTTAGTGTCGATTGCTCTAGTAGCAACATCCGTTTTTTACTCGGCACTACGTGAGCACAGGGAGTTATATTCGCGGTATGTTGAAAGTGACCTAAAAGCATTATCTGACAATATGGCCAATGACTTGGTGGGGGTGTTAAGCCGCTCAGATTATTTTTTTGAACTGAAGCGCTACTTACTTAGCCTAGAGCCTTACGAAAATGTCATAGGCGCGGCGGTGTATGATAAAAACTGGAACGTGCTTGAAGTCTATGCAGGACAGGCCTTATTAAATCGAGATGCGCCGGAACCTGTAAATTTTTCTGACTGGAAAATACATCATCAAGGTGTGCATCGTGTTGACGAAAACTTAGCAGCGGTTAAACGCATTGGAGAGTCTTCGTTGGTGATAGGGTACCTTGTACTTATTATTGATTTAGAAGGACCTTTGCATACCAGTACTTGGAACTTAGCAACTCGCATCTTGCCTGTGGCTATTGCTGTGATATTGGTGCTTGTAGGCCTCTTTTATGCGTTAGCGAGCCGGTGGCTATGGCCTTTAACACAGCTTTCTCAATTTGCTCGTACAGTTCAAGAAACCAAAGACTACTCACTTAAATTTCCTGTATACGGTAAATACGAAGTCTCTTCGCTGTCCAAAGATATCAATAACATGATGGATGCCATTCGTATTGAATCTGACATCAATCAAGAATATGTGGAACTGCTTGAGCAGCGCCGCGAAGAAATGGAGTATCTGGCCAACTATGACAGCCTCACACGTCTGCTGAATCGACAAAGTTTTATGCTCATGCTTGAGCGCTCCTTGGATGCTGCTAAAGACCAGGGGGGGGATCTTGCTGTTATGTTTGTCGATCTTGATGGTTTTAAAGAAGTTAATGACACCCTAGGCCACGAAGTTGGTGATCGACTTCTGGTGGAAGTCGCTGCTCGCTTAAAGTCTTACGTGCCACGTAAAGACGTTGTGTGTCGGCATGGTGGTGATGAATTTTTAGTGCTTTGCCAAGAGTCAGATCAAGCCTTGGTTCAGCTGGCCGAGAATATTGTTAATGGGCTGAAACAGATCTTTTTAATAAACTCGTGGGAAGTACGAGTAGGTGCAAGTGTGGGAATTGCGAGTGCCTCGGACAGTGAGTTTGATACTCAAGACACCATTCGTAACGCCGACGTTGCAATGTACGCGGCCAAGAAGGCGGGGAAGTCACGTTACAGCTTTTTTGAACGTGAAATGTTGATAGATCACCAGCGTAAGATTGATATAGCCAACGCCATCGTCCCCGGTATAGAGCGCAACGAGTTTTATATCTACTACCAGCCGAAAGTAAACGCCGCAGGGAAAATTCAAGGCGTTGAAGCGCTCATTCGATGGCAGAGTGAAGCGCTGGGGTGTGTCTCACCTTCGGACTTTATTCCAATTGCTGAACAGTCAGGAAAAATTTCTAGCTTGACCGAATGGGTGATAGAGCACGTATGCAATGATGTGAAACTGTACTTTCAAACACTAAATGAGCCGGTGCTCGTATCAGTGAATCTCTCCGCCTATGATCTCAAGCGTTATCAATTTACCGACTTTATCAAATCGACGTTTGAGAAATCAGGCGTCCGCCCAGATTTAATTGAGTTTGAAGTCACTGAACATGCTTATCTCGATAACTTCGATATGGCCAATCAGTTTTTTGAATATGTATCAGCACTGGGTTGTCGTGTGGCACTGGATGATTTCGGAACGGGTTACTCGTCATTGAGTTACCTCACGCGGATCCCCATTGATTTAATCAAAATTGATAAGCAATTTGTGGAAAATATCGGCTCAACAGCACGAGACGATGCACTTGTTTTAACCATTATTGAGATGTCGAAACGCCTAGGGATGGAGTTATGCGCTGAAGGTGTCGAGACAAATGATCAGTACAACTTCTTGAAAATGCATGGTTGTAACATGATGCAAGGTTACTTATTTGCTAAGCCAATGAAACTCGAGGATCTAAAGGCGTATTTGTCTTCTAAATAAGGAAGGCTGTTTAGAGGTTATGAGTCGCCGATGGAGGATAGCGCGGGGCTAAATAGCAACCCAGTGCTTTAAAATCTTCAGCCGCTCGACTTTTAGGCGCAAAAACACGTATCGGCTGGCCGGAGAGGAATGCGTCGGCCAATTTAATATCCGAGCGAATGGCAGGTAATAAGCGCGCTTTTCCAAAATGGAGTTCCACGTCTTTGATCACTTGTTTGTGATGTCGCCAAGTCTGATTGGCCATAGTTGGCAAAAATCCGCCTAGAGTCAAACAAGGGTTGTCGTTAATCTTCACCTTATGAATTAGCTTAACTAATTGCTTGATGCCTTGATACGACAAAAAATGGGGTATGAATGGCACGATCACCGAGGTGCCAGCATTGAGGGCGTTGATCAGTAAAGCATCTAATGAAGGGGGAGTATCGATGATAATAAGGTCAAAGCGTTCGTCGAAGCCTGCGGCATGGATGGCCTGATCAAGCTGTTTGTCGCCAGAGGGTGTTTGGCTGTGAATGTAATTAGGGTCTGCCGGGCAGAGCCATAGGTTGTCATGATGACTTTGATAAAGACAGTTATTCAGTGGCGTCTTAGGTGTCTTAAATACGTCATGAACATACTTGCCATCAGGGTGAACACCCAGCCCATCTGCGCAGTGGGACTGGGTATCTAAATCCAGAATAACAACGTTATACCCTTTGGCTGCCATCTCGGCTGCTAGATTGACCGAGACAGTGGTTTTACCGGTTCCTCCTTTGCGATTACTGATGACAATCCGTTCAGCCATAACATTACCTAGTTAAAACAGTTCAATTGGTGGTCGCTCATCGGTGCTTGGTGGTGCTTCGCCAGTGACGATCGTTTGATGTGTATCGCTTTGTGTCTTCATAGTGTAGTTGTCTTTTAGCGATTCAATAACGTCATGTAAATCTAGCAAAGGGTGGTCTATTTCGCCGTTTACCGCGAGACTTAAAATACGAAAGCGCTCTTCGCATAATGTGAGGCCATGTTGGATGTGCTCTAACTGTTGGCGAGAAACATCTTGAAATTGTGATTCCCCTAACACATCAATGACAGCATTTCGTACAAATGCGATGGCTTCCTGAGAGTCTCCCGAGAGCTGATCTAGTGCACCCACAGCCTGTTCAAAATCGACAGAAATCTCAGATACCGCATCTGTGATCTTAACCAGCCAGCTGACTTCGTTGGCAGTATATTCTGTCCCTTCTGCCATCGCTTTCAATTGATGATCTACTGTATTCGAGACCTGAGTAACGCTTTCTTCAATTTTTCCTGCAGCCTCTTCAATTTGCATGGATAGATTTCTTACTTCATCGGCTACAACGGCAAAGCCTCGTCCAGCTTCCCCTGCTCTGGCAGCTTCTATTGCAGCATTGAGTGCTAGCAAGTTTGTTTGCTTAGTGACTTCGCGTATCAGTCCAATTAGAGGTTTGAAACTTTCTACCTGAACAACAACATCCTTGATAGCATTCTCTTCTTTAGCACGTTGTTCCTCATGGATATTTTTGTACATCGCCATGTCTTTAAGTAGATCTTGGCTTCGGTTTAAAATGCTGTGAGCATTTTCACTGATTGAGTCCGCTTCGGTTTTTCCTTGGCTAATAATTATCAAAAACTCTTGGGACCTTTCACTGATGGCGAGCAAATGCTCCATGATCGTTTTCGCGGCATTCTCAGTGATCTCATTGGTTTTATCCAAATGAGCATTAAATAGTGCAGCAACAGGACTGAAGCTAATTAGCACTTGCCGAAGGTCTGACAACATTTGCCTTTCAGAGTCTGATAACACCATGACAGGTTCCGCTTCATCGAAGTTACTTTGCCTTGATGGTGTGTCATCTCCCGTCATCTTAGCTACAAACCATTTCACCCACAGTCGATTTAAGTGAATGACGCTAAAGAATAGAAACGAGATAATAATGGCAACTACGACACCATACTTATCATGATTATTACTGATGAACTCTGAAATGTATTGATAGTCTAATATGATGAATATGCAGACTAATAGTGGAAATAGTATATTTGCATACAAAGCGTATGAGTTTCTTTTTTGCCTGATGGCTTCTACATTATTACGACTCTTCATAAAGAAGACTCCTCTGTGTTAAGCGCCAGGAACTAATTGTTGAATAATTTTAACTAGATCAGCGGCTGGAACCGGTTTAACAAGCCACCCCGTTGCCCCTAACCTTTTGGCTTCGTCGCGCTTAGTCGATTCACTTTCTGTGGTTAATGTCAAAATCGGAGTAAAACGGAATGCTGACATCACTCTTAACGCTTTAATCAGTTCCATACCTCCCATGCGTGGCATGTTAATGTCGGTGATAATGAGATCAGGTTTCATTGTGTTTAATTTATCCAGAGCGTTAACACCGTTGTCGGCGGTTTCAACCCGGAACCCGTACATTTCTAAACTTGCACGGATACTCATTAACATAGTTTGAGAATCATCTACTACAAAAATAAGTTTGCTCATGACGACAGTCCTTTCAGTTTTCTAGCAGTGGCTGAATCCAGCGTTTCAGTGTTTTGTCTTGCGGCCACGTGCTGACTTTTCGTTTTGCACTGACCAATGTTTGTAGGGCCGCTAAATGAATATGAGTGCAGTCGGCCAAATTAATGGTAGTTTTTGGATTTTCAAGTAACCATTCAAGTAACCCGTCAACCTCCTGAATAGTAATGACGTCCTTGAGGTAAATTTCTTTTTTTTTGAAATCAATAGTCATTAAAGAATCTCCTTTAGATTTAATACCATCAACACCGAGCCATCTCCTATTAATGCTGCACCTGAGTAAGCATTTATTCGAGACAACACACCGGCCATTGGTTTTTGAATTATGTCTACAGACTCTCTAAAGTCATCGACAACGAGACCGATAACATCAGCACCTATACGTGCAATTAATACGGCGTATTCATCTTCTTCATTAAGTATTTGTTCTGTAGGAATATTTAGCAGTTCATTGAGTGATTTCAGTGGGACAATTCGATCGCGAAGTACGGTCGTTTGAATGTGCTTAACACAATGAATATCTGATTTAGGAACACGAACCGTTTCTAGTACCTGATCCATAGGAACCCCGATCATTTGATTGTCCGATTCGACTATCATTACGCGTGTGACCGCGATCGACATTGGCAAAGAAATTCGAATCCGCGTGCCTTTTCCAACCTGACTGTCGATCGACATTGCGCCGTTTACTTTTTCAACGGCACTGCGTACTGCATCCATACCCACCCCTCTACCTGATAAATCAGAGATTTCATCTACGGTTGAAAATCCAGGTAAAAGAATGAGATTGACGGCTTCTTTATCCGTCATTCGTTGGCAGGTGGCGTCATCGGTCATGCCTTTTTCAAGGGCTTTTTTGCGGATCACATTCGGGTCTATGCCTTTGCCATCATCATGGATTTCAATCATGACGCGATCAGCTTCTTGGGAAGCTCGAATGGTCAATGTTGAAGAGGCGGGCTTACCATTTTTCTTTCGCACCTCCGCGGATTCAATGCCATGATCCAAGCTATTACGAACAATATGAATCAAAGGCTCTGCAAGGGATTCAATGATGTTTTTGTCAGCTTCGGTATCTTCGCCCTCAATGACTAACTGCACTTCTTTACCGAGTCGGCGAGAAATGTCACGCACGAGACGAGGAAATCTCATTGAAATAAATGAAAATGGCATCATCCGAATTTGCATGATGGCATCTTGCATTTCCTCAGAAATTCGATTGACCACCGCGTGTTGCTCTTTGATTTCTCGTGCTAATTCGCGTAAACCATGCTGCTCTTCAGCCCGCTTAGCTAAAAATGGCAACGCATTTTTAGCCACAGTCATCTCGCCAATTAAGTTCATTAACCGATCTATCTTTTCTTGATCAACTTTAACGCTACGTGATGGTGTTATCGCGGTACTCGTTTTAATATCAGGCTCGTCATGAGTTATTACCGGTGATTTCAAGGCTTGTGAGCTAACTTCTGGAGGTGTTGCTTCCGTCGGTCTGGTCCTCGTATTGTTATCAGACACAACATCTGAATAGTGATCGTCATTGGTTTCCAATGTTTCTTCGGAGCTTTCAATCTTATCGTTATCAGGTTGATTGTTTTGGTCGCTTTCTACTTTACTTTCTAAATGATGAGCGCCTTCGTTAGGTTGAGATAAGGTACCTTCAGGAACAACAGGCAGTTGCAGTCCAATCCAGGATACTAGTTCTGCTGTATCGCCTTGCAATGCGGCTTCGCGGTAGGAAAGGAGGGTGTCTCGCTCTTCTTCTAAGCCAAGAGCTTCATAGCTTTTAGTCAGCACTGTAATGGCCGCCTTTATGCGCCCGATTGACCAAGGATCATTCACTTCCATACGTAGTATTTGATATTGGTTTAGCAATAGCTGTTGCAGGGCATCAAGGTCTTCTTCATCAACTTCAACTGAAAGTGGTTTTGGCCCATTAGCGCGTTTCGATGTTTTATCTTTTTTAACGGATTTCTTCTTTTTAGGCGTCGATTTTTCTACCGTTTTAGATAATGAAGCGGCAGGTAGGCCCATATATTCATGCAAGCGTTGAATGATGACAATGGCATCATCACGTGCTCCATGCTTACTAAGCTCAATCAGCCAAGTTAATGCTGAGGCTGCTTTAAGATCGGGGTTAATTAACTCCAGTGCCAATGTGGCGATATTGGATAAACGCGTAAAATCATTGGCTTCAAGAGCTTCAACCAAGTCTTTGATTTGCGATTCTGATATTGCATCAACTTTATCTTCGCCTGTTAATACAAGCAGTTGCTCTTTACTGAGTTCTTCGGTGACCAGTTGATCGGGAACATAGCGAAAATGCTCTCTGATTTCCTCGTCAGATGCATGGCTTAACATGTTGATGATGACGTCACACTGATAAGGGTCGAGCTCTAAAAGTGGTATCTCAGAGGCTTTCATGGTTAATGAGCCACTTAATACGCAGGGAGCCTGCATCGCAGTATGCAATGGGTCGTCACCTTGAAAGAAACAATCATTGGTGGGTGTGTATGTGAGCAGCCACAAGGGATCGCCGTCGATACTGGCTAACCAAGCATCTATTAATATGCCGACAGGAACATGGAATAGCATATCTGGCGATTCCAGTAGGTTATATTCACCTTCCTCTTTATTTGAGTTTATTTCTGTTGTGGAGGTTGTTTTCTTCTTCGTCGCTGTTTTTTTAGGTGGAATTTTGTCCGTTTTTGAGGAGCTTTTCTTAGACTCGGGTTCTGCGTCTACTAATGCAAATTGACGTAAAGATTGCTCAAGGGTTTGTGCTTGCTTAAGATTGGATATGGGTTTGCCATCGGTTTCTTCTATGCTGTCGCAAAAATGGCTAATGTAGTCCATGACATCAAATATAAGATCCGTCAGAGCTTGATCCCACTCGGAAGGGTTATCTCTGCGTTCTGACATTATATCTTCGGCTGCATGGAGAACACGGGTTAAATCTGGGAACTCGAACAGCCCCGTATTCCCTTTGAGTGTGTGCACCAAACGAAACAAATCATTGAGTGTGTCTGTTTTATCTTCTGTTTTTTCAAGTGCGAGTAGTTGTTCACTAATATCTTGAAGCAGGTCGCGACTCTCTGACAAAAATTGTATGAGTAGTGGAGTCATCATTTATTCTCCTCCCATCAGAAGACGCACAAAGGTCATCATTTTTAAAGGTTTGATGGGCTTCACCATATAAAGGTTAGCCCCTGCAAAATAGGCTTTGCTGTGATCAAGTTCTGCGGCTTCGGTGGACACCATGACCGCAGGTGCTTGTTCTATATCTTCGGCTCTTAGTTGCTGTAGAAATCCATATCCATCCAGCTTAGGCATATTGATATCTACGATATAAAGATCAAACGGCTTTTCAAGAGCCTTTTCTAGTGCTTCGATGCCATTGATTGCTTCGTCAACGTCATAGCCCGCAGCTTCAAGAATATTTCTGTGGTATAGACGCACCGTGCTGGCATCATCGATAATTAGAATTCGCTTCATTAAGCCTCCGGCGGTCTTTGGTAAACAATGGCAGATGGGAATTTCCTAACGCGATATAAAGGCGATATGCGCCCCATAGACTCCGTATGACCAAGGCAGATGTAGCCACCAGGACGTAGCGAGTCGAACATATATTCGGCTGCCTGTTTTCGAGATGTGTCATCAAAATATATCAATAGATTTCTGCAAAAAATCACATCAACATCTTGTATTCTTCTTACATCATCTCGTTCAGAAAGATTGATACGGGTGAATTCAACGGCGTCTCTTATGTCATCAGAGATCTGATAGAGGCTTCCGGTTTGTTTGAAGTAACGACGCTTCCATGATAAAGGAATGTGTTTAACAGAACGTTCACTGTATAAGCCACGCATTGCGGTTTTTAATATTTCGGTATCAATGTCCGAGGCAATAAGTTCCACGTCCCAGTGATTGATACCGGCCCACTCTTGCAGTAAGTAAATTGCAATAGAGTAGGGTTCTTCTCCAGACGATGATGGCACACACCATATTCTGATCGGGGTGTTCTTATCATGGTGTTTGATAATATCTGGTAACACAGAGTCAACTAAGCATCGAAATTGGTAATCTTCGCGCATGAAGTAGGTCTCATTCACCGTGAGAAGGTTTGTCAGCTTTTGGAGCTCTTCACCATTTGTCTGAAAACGCAGAGCAGTAAAATAATTTCTAAAATTTTCTGAGTCAGTTTCTTTAATACGCTCGGCAATGCGTTTGTCAACAAAATAACGTTTAGAGTTATCAAACTTGATACCGGTTTTTCGATAAAAGAACTCACTGAACTTAGTGTATTCGTGATCACTGATTTGATGATCTCGCATTAACTACTCCCCACGAATTCGTGAAATTGCCAGTTTGGTTGCAAATTGAATGTAGGGTTCTTCTGAAAAACGTAACGATAAGTTCTCAAGATCGCTTAGTGCTGAGGATGTACCTACTTCACCGAGGAGATCTACAGCAGTGCCACAGACATTTATGTGTTGATCATCACGAATTACATCTATTAACCATTGTTCAACAGATGGGTGTTGTAGTGATTCCAATATATTGACTGAAAATATTCTTACATCTGGGTCTGGGTCGCTTAATAAAGATGGCATCACTAGAGCGACTTCCTCTGGTAAGCCTTTCATGATCTCAATTGCTTCATTTCGTAGGGTTGTATCTTCACTGCGTAAACACTTAATTAATCCCTCCACAGCGACAGAGTCCCCAATTACCGACAAGCTAGTAAATATTACTTGGCGTACCGATAATTCTGTTTCTACATCCAGTTGCTCAAGTAGGGTGAGTGATGCTCCCGGGCAGTCGACGAGATCTCGTGCTGCCCAGCGTCGCGTGGTTGCATCGTCATCCAATAAATTATTTCGCAATACATTACAGTCCAACTTTTTTTCGCTGAAGACGGGCTTAGTATCAGATGAATTACGTTTTTTGAAAGCCATATTACGCTCCTGCCCATTTGCTAATCTGGTGTGCAATTGCGTGTGCTGGAAGAATGGTGCCAGCGCCACGTTTGTCGATCAGTTCGGCTGGCATCCCAAAAACGATGGCAGTTTCTGAGCTTTCAGCAATGGTGGTTGCACCACGACGGTGTAGTTCGGAGAAGGCATCAGAGCCATCACTGCCCATGCCTGTCAGCATGATTGCCATGACGCTGTTTGGCCGACAGGTGGATAGCGCCGAGCGTCCCAGTAGCTCTACTGATGGATGCCATAAATGTGATTTGTCTTCCGGTTTTATATGCGCACACAGCTGTCCATTGCGTGAGACTAAGTGAATGTCTGCATTTCCTCTGGCTATATAGACATTGCCTGATTTTAAAGGCGTCATTTTTGAAAGTTCTGACACCGTTAATCCACAGCTACGATTGAGACGCTCTGCTAAGGAGGCTGTAAAACTAGCAGGCATATGCTGAGCCACTACAATCGGAGCTGCAAGGGTGCTAGGTAGCTTAGGAAGTATCTCCTCGAGGGTTTTGGGCCCTCCTGTCGACACGCCAATAATAACGATCTTATCTTTGTCAGATACTGGACGAGAGGTCTGAGTACTGACATTTGGGGTAATATCTTCCGTTTTTTTAACTCGCTGGGTTCGCGTTTTTGGCATCGCTGCTTTTTCTTGAGGTAAGGAATTAGAGCGAGTTCGTGGCTGCGATTTTATTGCCGAGTTTATTTTTTCAACAAGGTCTTTTTTTATATTCTCTATGGATAACGAAATTGATCCATCGGGTTTGGTAACAAAATCGACCGCACCCAAATTCAGCGCTTCAAATGTCGCTAGCGCACCGGCAGCGGTTAATGAGGACAGCATCACCACTGGTACAGGCCTTTCAGCCATGATAAGAGATAAGGCAGACAGTCCATCCATTTCAGGCATGTTGATATCTAGTGTGATTACGTCAGGCTGAAATTCCCGGTTCATATCTATTGCTTCACGACCATTACGAGCGCTTTTAATAATAAAGTCACTTTCTGCTTTAAAAATCTGAGTAATATGCCGACGCATTAATGCAGAGTCATCAACAATAAGTAGCTTCTTCATCGCTTAGATACCACCTTCAATGTCATTGATAGTAGTCAGTTCATCTTGATTGATCAGCGCTTCAGGAATAAGCATTTGGATCATACGTTTATTGCCATCGACTTTGGCCATTCCCGAAAATAGACGTCGATCGGCGTCAGCGATTTTAGGAGAGCGCTCTATGCAATCGTGAGGGAGTTTAAGTACTTCGGATACCTGATCCACAATAAAGCCAGTACGAGCACCATGGATGAGAAAGACAATAATGCGTTGTCGCTCCGAGCGTTCGGCAGCTGGTATACCCAAGCGAACTCGTAGATCGATGACGGGCAAGACTGTGCCTCGCAAATTTATAACGCCCTCAAGATAATTAGGTGAGCGAGGAACTCGAATCAGTTCGTCTGGGATGCGGACGATTTCTTGAATACTGATGATAGGTGCGGCAAACTCTTCTTCATCAAGGCGAAAAACGACGACTTGGTTTTCATCTTCTATCTCTTCATTTGTGTTTTCTTCAACATTATTTAGCTCGTCTTCCACCGTGTTGTCCTCCGATATTTCTTGTAATGATTCTTGCACCGAATCGATATCAAATAGTCGATCTACTGACAGAACCGACACTAATCTTCTGCCTGAATCTAGGCGGCAGATATCGGTGATATCACTCAATTCAGCTTCTCTCGCCATGGCGGGTATAAGGTCTTCAACATCGTCTTTGGTAACGCGTAAGACTTCACTGACACTATCGACTACTAAACCAATGATCTGAGCGTTATTTGAAATCACAATCACTCGACTTTTTTCATCCGGTTGTTTATTGCTGAGATGAAATAGCGTACGTAGATCAATCAGAGGAAGTAGTTCACCACGAAGATTCATCATGCCTAATACATGTAAATCAACTTGTGGAACCGTTGTGATTGATTCGGGAATTTGTACAATTTCTTTCACATCTTCGATGTGTATTGCATATTCTTGGTTATCTGCAATAAAGCTAACGAGTTGAAGCTCGTCATCATTTTCTTCATCAATAGTAGGCTGCAGTTCATCAATAATGCTGTCGGTTAAGATTGAATCGCTAGTCGTGTGCTCAAGTGCGGCAAACTCTTGCTCGGTCAGCGCATCAAAATCAAGAATCATGATGATTTGCTTATCTCTTTTTATTGCTCCTTTTAATATGTCATTCTTGATGGAGCTGCTCACCGTACTGGCATCCTCAATTTCATCACAGTCCACTTCAATGACGCTGCTAACTTTGTCTACAACAAAGCCTAAGGCTTGACTGGTATTAATGACGATGGCACGGGTTGATTCATCGTAGGTAGCTTCTTCCATCATAAATAAATGGCGCAGAGAAACGATGGGTAAGACTTTACCTCTGAGGTTAGCTAGTCCCATTAATGACGAGGGGGCGAGAGGTACGCGCACCACATCAGGAACTCTTATGATCTCTTGTACGGGGGCCATATCAACCGCGAATATTTCTTCTCCTATGCGAAAGGTCACAAATTGAAGTAAATCGTCATTATCGTCGTTAAGCTCGCTAGAGCTTATTAAGTCTTCTGCTGCGCTCATGGCTGCTCCTTACATACTTTGGAGTTCGTCGGCAAGTGATGCGATCTCTTCAATTGCTTCAGCAAGCTCATTCGCTCCAGTCGACTGTTGCTCGGCGGCGCTTGATGCTTCTTCCGAGGCTTTTTCAGCTTCTTGGGAGGCGGAAGATATTTGTTCCGATCCTTTTTTGACTTGCAGGATCGCGGCAGAAATATCGGCGGATGCGGTTAAGATGATTTCAGAGCTTTGTTCTACGTCGAGTACATCGCTCTCAATTTTGGCTAGATTTTCGGTCGAAATTTTGGCTCGTGCGGTTTCTTCTATGGCGGACTTCACTATGTCTTCCAATCCCGTACCAACCTTAAAAATTTGATCTTGAACGGATTTAACCAAATCTTTAATTCGATCCGCATTGTCAGCAGAGTCTCGTGCTAAATTGCGAATATCTGTTGCGACAACCACAAAGCCTTTGCCGTATTCACCTGCACGAGCCGCTTCAATCGAGCCATTGACGGCGAGCATGTTGGTCTGAATTGAGACTAGACTGATGGCTTCTACGATCTTGTCTATTTTGCGTGACACTTGTTCAAGGTCGCGAATCTGAGTGATGCTATTATTGGTGTCTACGACGGACGCGGAAATGCCTCCAATTAATTCGTCCACACTTGTTTTGTTGCTTTTGAGGAGGCTACGAATGCTTTGTACTTGCTCTTTGCTCGTATTCGCTCGCTCTTGCGACACTTCTAATCCACGCTCAATTTGATTGATGGCGGCAGAAGATTCTTCCGTGGCGGCAGCGGCGGTTTGAGACCCGAGACGAATTTGTTCAATGGCGTTCATGATCTCACTGGCCGCGCGATTAATTTCTTGCACCGCTGATGACAACTCCTCAGCACATGAGGCGACTTCTTCTGCACTTTTTGCGACATCAGTAGAGCTTCTAAGATCATCGGACAAGTCATAAAGTGTTTGGGCTGCTCGTTCGCATTCGCTTAGTGCTTTAGCTTGCTCTGACACGGTTTTGGCTGATTCTTCAGCCGCCGCGGACTGCTCTTCAGCCGCTGAGGCAATATCTTCCATTCCTTTTAAAGCTTGCTGAGCGGCAGTACTGGATTGCGCAGCTCCGGATGAAATCTCGGCGGCACCATTGACAACGGTCGACATGCTGCGACGAATTTCAGAGAGTTGATCGCGAATTACATGTCCTTTTTCCGCCTCCCCCTCAACACGTTCCGCAGCACTTTTTATGCCGCCAGCAATGCCTTGTACTTCATTACGAATTTGCTTTACGAGCGTTTGGATCTGATTGGCACTTTGTTCTGATGTCTCAGCCAATGTTCTTACTTCATCCGCAACGACCGCAAAGCCTTTGCCGTGTTTACCAGCGCGGGCCGCTTCAATAGCAGCATTGAGCGCCAATAAATTCGTTTGATCGGCAATACGTACGACGGCTTTGACGATGTCACCAATGTTCGATGCTTGCTCTTCAAGCTCAGTGACCATGTCGACTGACGCGGATTGACGTTTTGCGGCTTCGCGTACGTTGGCTACTAAATTATCTATATCGTCACTGGTATGACGGGCAATTTTGATGAGTTCGTCACAGCGTTGACTGGAATCTTCGGCACTTTTCAGTTGAAGGGCGATGGATTGATTAACTTGCATGAAGGCCGCTAATGACTCTTGGGCAGCGCCGGTCGTTTCTTGTGACGTGACTGCAATTTGATCTGAAGCACTTTTAAGTTGCTCACTGGCCGCCGCTGCTTCTGTAATACCTGAGGATAGCTGCCCGGTTGCAGCGGCAATACGCTCAGATGCCTGCTGTTGCTTAGCTAGAGTTCTTGCACGCTTTCGTTGTATCTCCGCCTCTTTAGCGATACTCGGGTCTATGTTTTTTTCATTACCCATGGAAGGGCTTGATTGGGGCTTTTTAACTAATGCCATAGTCGTATCCTGAGCTCATTGAGTGTTTTCGCTGTCTAGTAAGGACTCAGAAGTTGTCTGTTTGAGAGGCCGGCTAGATTGCAAATTGCATAGGCCCTTCGGAAATTCAGGGTATTCAAACTGGGCCTTTTTTGACGATAGTCCGGCATTTAATATTGTCAAAACAGGGCTGTTTCACGAATTTTTAGAAAAATCAGCTACGTAACGAAAGGTAATTTAGATAGCTAGGTGTGACAGTTATGTCATCTAGAATCAGTTACTTTAGGTGATCAAAAGTAACTATTTGCAAAATGGGTTTTATCTTAATCTTTTTATTGGTTCTGGTTTGTTGTTCTTATAATTTCTTTCTATAAAGAATTTCATATTGAAACACTTATTATTTGATTTTTTAATAATTCAACGTGTCCTTTAAATCATCCTAGAGAGGTATCCAGAATCATCATTAAGGCAAACCCTATCATTAGACCCATGGTGGCCACAGTTTGATGGCCATTACGATGTGTTTCAGGAATTACCTCGTGTGATACCACAAAAATCATAGCGCCTGCGGCCAAGCCTAACCCCATTGGATAGGCGAACATTAAACCACCGCCCAAGCCAAGGCCGATAAGTACGCCGATTGGTTCTAGTAAACCACTTGCTGCAGCGACGCCCGTCGCTAATATATTTGAAAACCCTGCCGCACGAAGCGTTAAAGCAACGGCCAAACCTTCCGGAATATCTTGCAAGGCTATGGCTGTCGCTAAAGGAATACCAACGGTCAAGTCCCCCCCGGCAAAACTAACGCCTATGGCCATGCCTTCGGGTAAATTATGAAGCGCGATGGCGAACACAAATAACCAAGCTCGGTTGCAGCGTTCGTATCCAGGGCCGCAAGGGCCAGTTCTTACATGTTCATGCGGTGTGAATTGATCCAGTCCAAGCATTAAAAATGCGCCCATGATCAACCCAAATACAACCAGTAAGCCTCCTTGAAACGCGTTATCCATTAGCTCAGTACCGGCTTCAATACCGGGCAGAATTAAAGAAAAGGCCGCTGCAGCTAACATCATTCCTGCGGCAAAGCCGAGCATGCCATCTTCAAGTGAGCGTGGTATGGAGCGAAACACTAAAGCGGGGAGCGCGCCAATCGCCGTTGCCGCAAAGCCTGCTAAACCACCAAGCAATGCAAAACGCAGAAATTGCGCATCTGGGCCTTGCGTTACGTGAACAATACTTTGGCCCACTAAAAACAACACGACTAAAGAAGCTGAGAGTAAGCCAGCAGTAATGGCTGGGTGCTCTTCGGCGTGGGTGCGTAAAAGGTTGACCCAGCTTAGTTCTTGAGAAGAGATGTTGTGTGTGTTCATGGCTTTTGTTCCGCGTTCAATAATGAGAATACAAATAAATGCTGAACTACGACCTTAATAAGTGGCGTGCGTTCGTAGCATTTATGGGGGCAGAATCCCTCCGATTGCTATGGGGGTGAATTTAGTATGAATTTGATCATTATGATAATTAATTAAAATGATTGAATCGGTAGGTTATGACTATTTTTGTTTTCCTATTTTTAATTGAAACCAGGCAGTAAATAGCATGTCGTAGGATAGAGATTCAGCTAATGCATTCGCGGTTTAGTTCGTTATTACGCGTCCGCAGAGCCGACAATTGGAGCTAATTCTTGTATTTGAGAAGGTGTTCAAAAGTTTTGTCAAAGTCGTACGAGTGTTTTTACTGATGTTATCTATACTGGTGTGAGGACTATGCCCAAGGTCAGGAGCCGAACTAATGGATGATCAGTTGTTAACCAATGACGCCGATCCACAGGAAACAAAAGAATGGGTGGATGCAATCCACTCGGTGATACGTGCAGAAGGTATTGAGCGTGCACACTTTTTGATTGAACGCATTGCCGAGCGCGCTACTCGCGACGGTATGCCGTTACCTTATGCGTTAAATACCCCGTATCGAAATACCATTCCGCCTGAAAAAGAAGCGTCGATGCCAGGCGATCTTTTTATGGAGCGCCGGATTCGTTCTTTGGTGCGTTGGAATGCATTGGCAATGGTACTGCGAGCAAACAAAGAAGGGGCGGGTGATCTTGGTGGTCACATCTCCAGTTTTGCATCCAGTGCGACTTTATATGATGTCGGTTTTAATCACTTTTTCCGCGCGCCGAATGCCGACAGCGAGCAATCTCCTCTAGGCGATCTGATTTATTACCAAGGTCATGTATCCCCAGGTATCTATGCACGCAGTTACCTTGAGGGTCGATTTGATGAAAGCGATCTTGAGCGTTTCCGCCAAGAAGCATTAGCGCCGGGTTTATCGTCATACCCGCACCCTAAATTGATGCCTGATTACTGGCAATTTCCAACGGTATCTATGGGCTTAGGGCCGTTGCAGGCGATTTATCAAGCGCACTTTATGCGCTATATGTCGGCACGAGAACTTGTGCCGCGTAAAGGCCGTAAGGTGTGGGCATTTTTAGGCGATGGTGAGTGTGATGAGCCAGAAACACTGGGGGCCATTGGCCTTGCTGGTCGTGAAAAATTAGAAAATCTTATTTTTGTTATTAACTGCAACCTACAGCGCCTTGATGGGCCGGTTCGTGGTAATGGCAAAATTATTCAAGAGCTTGAAAGTCAATTCCGTGGTGCGGGTTGGAATGTGATTAAAGTGGTTTGGGGCCGTCATTGGGACCCTCTACTGGCAAAAGATCGCAAGGGATTATTGCAGAAGCGCATGGATGAAACCGTGGATGGTGAATTCCAAAACTACAAAGCAAAAGGCGGGAAGTACACTCGTGAGCATTTCTTTGAAATATACCCAGAGCTCAAAGAAATGATCAAAGACCTTAGCGATGAAGATATTTATAAGCTTAATCGCGGTGGTCATGATCCTTACAAAGTCTATGCGGCGTATCACGAAGCCGTGAATCATAAGGGCCAGCCAACGGTTATTTTGGCGCATACCGTAAAAGGTTACGGCATGGGGGTAGAAGCAGAAGGTCAGAATCAAGCACACTCTGTGAAGAAGCTCGATATGGACAGTCTGAAGGCATTTCGTGATCGTTTTGCTATTCCTATTCGTGACGAAGATCTTGAACACTTACCGTTTTATCGTCCTCCGGCTGATAGCCCAGAAATGACGTACATGCGAAAGCAGCGTGAAAAGCTCGGTGGGCGTTTACCATCGCGGAATGAACAGTGGCAGGCATTAACGGCGCCGGAGCTGAGTACATTTAAGCCTCAGTTGGATGGTACTGGTGAGCGAGAAATTTCGACGACGATGGCGTTTGTTCGCATTATGTCGCAGATTTTAAAAGACAAAAATGTCGGTGATCGTATCGTACCGATTGTCCCTGACGAAGCACGTACCTTTGGTATGGAAGGCATGTTCCGTCAGCTCGGCATTTACTCCTCTGAAGGTCAGCTTTACGAGCCGGTCGATCAGGGGCAAGTCATGTATTATCGTGAAGACAAAAAAGGCCGAGTTCTAGAAGAAGGCATCAATGAAGCGGGTGCCTTCTCTGCATGGATGTCAGCGGGCAGCTCATACAGCACGAATGGCTTAGCCATGATCCCGTTTTATATTTATTACTCCATGTTTGGTTTTCAGCGTATTGGAGACTTGGCTTGGGCGGCGGGTGATATGCAGTGTCAGGGCTTCCTGATTGGTGCAACATCAGGCCGAACCACATTAAATGGTGAAGGTTTACAGCATCAGGATGGTCACAGCCATATATTGGCATCGACGATTCCCAATTGTATTTCTTACGACCCAACCTACGCGTATGAATTAGCCGTCATTATTCAAGACGGTATGAAGCGTATGTACGAGAAGAAAGAAAAAGTCTTCTACTACATTACGTCGCTCAATGAGAACTACGTTCATCCCGCCATGCCTGAAGGCGTGGAAGAGGGGATTCGTCGTGGTATTTATCGTTTGCGTGAAGCGGCGAGTAACAATAAGCCAGTACAGCTTCTTGGTTCGGGCGCGATATTAAGACAAGTTGAGCAAGCCGCAGAGTGGTTAAACAGCAAAGATATAGCGGCCAGCGTATGGTCTGTAACCTCATATAACGAACTACGTCGTGATGGCTTAGCGTGTGAGCGTGAAACTATGTTGTCGGGCGGAGAGCGTAATCCTGAGCCTTATGTGACGACTCAGTTGAAACATTCACAAGGCCCAATTGTATCGACCACCGATCACATGAAAGCGTACTCGGACCAGATTCGCCCTTATATTCCTGAAGACAGAAGTTATCGCGTATTAGGTACGGACGGTTTTGGTCGCAGTGATACACGTGTGGCCTTGCGCCGTTTCTTCGAAGTGGATTGGCAACACATTGCTTGGACTGCCGGGTATGAGCTGTTTAAGTGCGGTAGCCTGAGTAAAGAAGAGCTAGAAGGCTGGCGTGAAGAACTGGGCATTGATGCCTCTAAACCTGATCCGCTATACAGCTAAGGAATCACTAATGACGACATTAAAAATTCCGGATCTAGGTGGCGCGACCGACGTTGAAGTCATCGAGGTGCTGGTCTCAGAGGGAGACGGCATTGAGAAAGAACAGGCGCTCATTGTTCTGGAAACTGACAAAGCCAGTATGGAAATTCCGGCAGATACCGACGGTACCGTCGCTGCAGTGCTTATTAAAGTGGGCGACAAGGTTAACGAAGGTGATGAGTTTGTTGAGCTGTCTGGTGGTTCAGTGGCTAAAGACAGTAATACAGCGCCAGACGTAGCGACTAAACTTGCCGCAGAGCCTGTTAAAGAACAACACGACGAAGAGACGGCTGCCCCAGAGTTAGAGGTCGCCAGTGCGCCTGTTGGTTCAAGTGAATTAGTCACCATTAATATCCCGGATATTGGTGGTGCCAGCGATGTTGATGTGATTGAAGTGTCTGTACGTGTTGGTGATACCATCACTGAAGAAGATTCTATTATTACGCTCGAAACCGACAAAACCAGTATGGAAATTCCTGCGGGAGTGAACGGTACGATTGAAGAAATACTGGTCACACTGGGTGGTAAAGTCAATGAGGGTGATCCCATGCTGGTGGTTAAATCTTCCAGCACGGCTAAGCCTGTAGAAGCGCCAGCGTCCACTTCAGCATCCAAATCTACGCCTACGCCAGCAGCTGCTGTCACTGAAACGTCACCGACTAAGCCCCCAGTGTCTTCAGTCAGCGATAGAGTGGATGAGCAACCTGAGATTCCAGCCTCGAAAGTTCATGCAGGTCCGGCTGTTCGCAAATTAGCGCGCGAGTTTGGCGTGGATTTATCTCGGATTAAAGGCAGCGGTCCTAAAGGACGTGTTGTTAAAGAGGATGTGCAGGCGTTTGTGAAAGAGCGCGTAAAAGGCCCTATCTCAAGCGGAGGCACAGGAATTCCCGCGGTACCTAAAGTGGATTTTGCCAGCTTTGGTCCTATCACTGTTGAGCCGTTGAATAACATTAAACGCGCAACCGCTAAGGCCATGACCACAGCATTATTAAATGTGCCACAGGTCACTCAGTTTGATCAGGTCGATATCACTAGCCTAGAAGCGTTTCGTAAAGACTTTAATGCCCAAGGTGGTTCGGTAAAAGTTTCAATCGTACCTTTCGTGTTGAAGGCGCTGGCGAAGGCTATGGAGGAGTTTCCTACGTTTAACTCATCCTTGTCTGAAGACGGTGAAAGCTTGGTAATGAAGCAATACATTCATATTGGTGTGGCTGTAGATACACCAAAAGGATTACTTGTACCTGTGATTCGTGATGTAAATAAAAAGACAGTTACAGAAATTACACAAGAACTCGGTGATAAGGCCATGTTGGCCCGTGAGGGTAAGCTATCCTTAAAAGACATGCAGGGAGGATGTTTGAGCTTATCGAGCTTAGGTGGCATTGGCGGTACGGCGTTTACTCCGATAGTGAACCCGCCTGAAGTCGCGATTCTTGGTTTATCGAAAGCTGAAATGAAACCCGTATGGGATGGCAATAGCTTCCAACCAAAACTAATGCTGCCAACGTCATTATCTTACGATCATCGTGTGATTGATGGTGCCGAGGCTGCAAGGTTTAGTCAGCGCTTAGTGACTATACTGGGAGATATTCGCAATTTGTTGATGTAAATATTTGAGAGAGAATCACCATGTTCCGGTCATTGATGTTACCAGGCATAAAATTTATGGGGCAGCTCAGTTACGCTGCCAAGTTTAGCCTCATTAGTTTCCTGTTTATGGTGCCTTTGGTTGTGCTGAGCGGTCAGGTTTTTCTGGCTGCTTTTGATTCAATGAAAAAGACTGAGCGTGAGTTGGAAGCCCTTTCAACGGTTCAGAGTTTAGTTGAGTTCGCTGTTGAGCTGGAATTAGTGAGAGATATGGCTGCAGCGGCTTTATTTCAAAACGATCAATCCCTGCGTGATACCGGTGCTGCATTAATAGAAGCCTTACCTAAAAAAACCAGTACCTTACTCGATTCTATTTCCGATGTTGAATTACAAACTGCTTTAGAAGAATGGCGTGCTAAATATCTACCTAGATTTAGTATGGTAGGCGAACATCGTCAACCAGCGTTTCTTGATCAATTTAATTATTATCATACTAATATAGATGAGATTCATTTAATGGTGCGCCAGTACGCACAAAGCACTGGTTTATCATTAGATTCGGATACCTCTGTTCAGCGTTTAACTTCTTTAGTGTTACTTGACCTTCCTTCTGTTGAGCGTGCGGTAGGGCTTGGACATTCCGCCGGGGTATATGCGTTTGCAGAACAATATTTGCAATCTTCAACGTACGACTTGATGAACTTAGTGTATGACGAGTTGTTGGCGGCGGAACAAAATACCGGTTTGATCACAGGCAGTGCCGAAGCAACTGGCAACGAGTTGCTGGTTGAAAAAGCAGCCGGTGTTGAATCTTTTCTGGTGGAGCTGAGGGGGATACTCGACGATGAGCTAATCGTAGCGGCATCAGTGACAATGTCTTGGGATCAATTTTATGAATTTTACCGTGAAAAAAGCCGAGCTTTATCGGAAATTAAAAACATCGCTTTTCCATTAATTACCTCCACTCTTAACGACCGCTTACAAGCCCAGCAAACACGGGTATTTACTTTGTTTGTTGTCTTGTTCGGTGCATTAGCCATCATCGTGTATTTGTACTTAGCCTTCTTTATGTCGGTAAAATCAACGATCAGTAATTTCACTAAAGCGGCTAGTGGTATAGCGTCGGGTGATTTTACACGAAAAATTAAGGTGGCTGGCAGCGATGAAATGGGTGAGTTACGCGATGTTTTTAACCAAATGGTTGATAATATTCGTATCACTATTACTGCGGTAAAGGATTCCTCCATCGCAGTGAGTAGTAACGTCAACGATGTGGAAGATATCGCCAATCGTAGCCGTCAAGCCGTGGTCAGCCAGTTGGCGCAAACCGAAGAAGTGTCTGTGACGATTGGTCGCGTGGCCAAAGGGGCAGGGGACGTGACCAATTTAGCGGCGGAGGCGAAAACAGCGGCTTTGATTGGGCATGGGAAATCCGACGATGCGGGCAAAGTTGTTGCTCGTGTAATGGGGGAGGTCCAACGTTTATCGGTTGAAATGGATAACTCGATGCAAGCGGTTAATCGTTTAGCTGAAAACTCGTCAAGCATTAGTACTATTCTTGAAACGATTAAAGGCATTGCCGAACAAACTAATTTGCTGGCATTGAATGCTGCGATTGAAGCCGCTCGTGCTGGCGAGCAAGGCCGGGGTTTTGCTGTAGTTGCGGATGAAGTACGAACATTAGCAAGCCGCACTCAAGGGTCAGCACAAGAAATTGAGTCCTTGATTCATGATGTTCAAGATAACATCGTCAAAGCGGTTGATACCATGCGGGTTAATCGCGATATGGTCGACACCACGGTGTCTAATTCTGAACAGGTGAGTGAAACACTCGGTGAAATTCAAATCAGTATGGACGACATTCAAAGTAAAACGAATCTTATTGTGACCACGGCGGGTGAGCAAAAAGAGGCGGCAAGTAATCTTCAAACTAACCTACAAGCCATACGCAGCAATGGTGAAGAAACCTCGCGTAATGCAGAAGGGACAGTGCAAGCCATTGCTAAAACACGTTCAATCGCTGAATCATTAGGCGAGAAAGTAAGTCATTTCAAAGTGAATTAGAGACACGCTTAGGCGCTCTGCGTGGTGAGCTGGATTAATTTCAGCTCGGTTTGGCGAAGCTCCTCTTCATATCAAAAATCCTCACGATGTCATTCTCATATACGTCTTTTTCTTGCTGCTCGGGTTGAGCATCGTTGCAAAGCCTCTGCAAGTAGGAGGTGCCTTGATAGATTTCTTCTGTTCTTTCTGTAAAACTTATCGCTTATTATTTATGGGTGAAACGTTATGGATGACTCCTTAGTCGTCGTATTGCGCATGTTTGAGCGCATGATGGTTGTCGGTTTTGGCGGTATGGCTATTTACTTGGGCTATCGTCTATTCTTCCACCTTCCGCATCAAACCGATCAACAAGGTGAGATAGAACTACCGGGGATGAAGGTGGTGTTGTCACGCGTCGGTCCGGGTGTATTCTTTTTGATTTTCGGGGCATTTATCTTGATCACCAATTTGCATCAAGGTATTGAAACTTCAACTTCTAAAAAGTCTGCCCCACTGGATGTATCAAATAGTGGGGGAGGTAGTGCCATTCAAGAGGCGCAGTTTGCGGACAATGAAGAATATAACCACTGGGAAGAAACGGAGCACTTTGCTGGTGCAACCCCTGTTTATCCTGAGGGTGATGTAAGCCAAGATCGCTTTATTGCGATAGAAGACATCGGCGAGTTAAATTGTATTATTTACCATATGAACCGAATGGGAGAACCGGGTTACTCGGTTATGTCGGCGTTTAAACGTGCAAAAACAGCCATGTTACTGCCAGTATGGAATGCCGACTACTGGGGCGAATCATCCCAGTTAACAGATCCTATGCAGGAGATTTCAAACGAGGTGCTTGCTGAGGTGTTTAATGATATTTCCACGGATTGTGACACAGAGTAAATCTTTAATAATAACGCTGGCGAGTATTTTATTATGCGCACCTGCAGCGGCGAAAGATTTTAGTGGCTTATACCAAGATGACGCATTATTAAGAGTCCAACAGATGTATGGACAAAATATCCGAGCGGTTTTATTTGAGGATATTGCTCAGCACCTAACGGACAATGAAAAAGACTCATTACGTGGCGTCGATCTTAATATCCCACTCAGAACGTCTTCTGCAGGGCTTTTTGATTTCAGTATGGGGCTAGAGTCTGGTGTGTTAACGGCGTCGGCGTTATCCATTAAATTTCTTGATGATCTCGCTATTGCATTTTCTTGGTATGAAGTTCATCAACTCGATAGCCAACATATCGCGCGCTACATGAGTCGTTTATTCAATGACGCAGAATATATAGAGGCACCACTGCCTGCACTGAATGTCCCAGATAAGGCTTGGGCATTGAATGCTGATGTTGATGATATGTCTCAGAAGTTACTTAAGTCGGCCTTGGCATTTTTGTTATTACATGAGTTGGGACATTGGCATCACCAGCATAAACCGTACAGCGTTATCAGCCATCGCCGAGCGCAAGCTCAGGAAATTGAAAGCGATTCGTTGGCGATTGAAGTAATGGGGCGAATGAGTACACCCCCCTACGGAATAGTAACTTGGTTTATGGTGACAGGGCTGATGGCCCCTGATAATCCAACCACGCATCCATTATCGAGTACTCGCCTGCAAAGCATTGCCTTAGCATTAAAGACAACCCCAGAGCGTTTTATCTCGCGTGATAACCAGAATACATTAACTCGTGCGGACGTATTAACATTAGCCAATGATATTAATACGATTGCAGAGACGTTGGATTAGTCAAAGATCAGGAGTCGAAAAGGGGAAGTGGCCAGCGATGCTGACCATTATGTTAACTGACTAGCAAAGTAGTCCCATAAAGTAGCTCTATAAAGTAGCCCATACCGTCAATAGTATGAGCTACTCGCAAAGAGCTTACGCAGTGCGTGGCTCAGAAGTCACAACTGCATTGCTGTATTCAATGGTATCTATATCGTATTTTGCGGTTTTTAGCGCCGCCATGTCGGCGAAATAATTCTGGTAAAGCTTCCAAGGCTTTTCCATGCCTTGGCGAGGTAGCAAGTGGCTAACACGAGAAATGTAGCCTGACTGCATGTCAACAAATGGGCGGGTTTCCATTGCACCACCATGATTCACAGGCTTCGCTTCGCGTACGCCCGTGTAATCCATGTGGTTTATTAAACCGCAGAACCATTTAGATAACAGATCGGCTTTTAGTGTCCATGACGCGTTGGTGTAGCCAAAGATCATACCGAAGTTCGGCACATCTTCGAACATTACACCACGGTAGCTCATTTTTTCAGGCATCGGAATTTCAGCGCCATCTTGAGTTAGCTTCATGTGGCCCAGCATCTGAATTTTTAGACCTGTCGCACTAACGATAATATCGGCATCAAGTTTTTCACCAGATTTTAGCTGAATGCCATCTTCAACGAAGCGATCAATATGATCGGTAACAACGTTGGCTTTACCTTGTTTAATGGCTTTAAACATGTCGCCATTTGGTACGGCACACAGACGCTCATCCCAAGGGGCGTATTTGGGTGTGAAATGCTTCATGTCGAAATCTTTAGGTAATTGAGCAGCCACCTGTTTTTGCAGAAGCTTGCGAGCCAAATTCGGGAATTTTTTACAGAAATTATAAATAGCGAGAGTAATGGTGACATTACGACCGCGAGTAATTTTGTAGACCCATTTTTCCGGCATGATTTTGCGCATAAACATAATCACAGGATCGTCTTGTGGTACAGCAAGAACATAAGACGGAGAACGCTGTAGCATGGTCACGCTTTCAGCTTTGTCGGTCATGGCCGGTACTAAGGTAACAGCCGTAGCACCAGAACCAATAACAACGACTTTTTTACCTTCGTAGTCTAGATTTTCAGGCCAGAACTGAGGGTGCAAAATGCTGCCTTTAAAGTCGTCTTTGCCTTCAAAGTCTGGCGTAAATGCTTCGTTATAATCGTAATAACCAGTACAGCTTAATAGAAACTGTGAGCGGTACACTTTTTCAACACCATCAACCTCAACCGTCACTGTCCACATAGAATCTGCTGTTGAGAAGTCAGCGCCTTTTACTTTGTGGCTGAAACGAATGTGATCAGTCACGCCATTTTCAGCCGCCGCATCTTGAATGTAACCACGAATATCATCGCCATCCGCAATGCCTTTTTTGTTCACCCACGGCTTAAATTCATAACCCAGCGTGTACATATCAGAATCAGAACGAATACCTGGGTAACGGAACAAATCCCATGTACCACCAATGGCTGCTCGGCCTTCAAGTATGGCGAAGCTTTTGCCTGGGCATTCTTTTTTCATGTGGCAGCCTGCGCCAATCCCTGAAAGGCCTGCGCCAATGATCAAGACATCAAAGTATTCGTTAGACATAGTCAACCCTGTTTTTTGTGTTATGAGAGGCGTGTAAAGCACCTGATGCTGCACAATTTCCCCTAAAACCGACAAGGAAAACAGGTGCCGGACTGACATTATTCGGTGATATTTTGATATGAACCGGGGTTTTGTTGAGTCTTTTGCGACAGAGATTGATTTAAGGCATGAAGATGAATATTTTTTCGTAGTAATGAGCCATGGCCGTAATTGTTATTATCTTGACCTTATCTGCATGTTTGTAAGTACTTACTTTAATTCTTTGGCAGAGTAACGTGACTAATTTAAGTCACATTTATGAATTTATAACTATTCGTGCTATGCATGATTGGATGGGGTCTTATACATGTTCTCATGAATAACTCTGGTGGACGTGGTGCTCAGTAGGGTGCTTTGCAGCCAAACGGACCTTATGTCAGCCACATCTAAGGGTGTAAGTATGCAGGATTAATTGGGCAGACTTACTTTCCCGGTGCTAGAAATTTGCAAGCCTTCGCGTTGCAAGCGGGCGCTTTGTTCGAAAAAGCGGTCGCTCCCTAGAGGAAAACTAATGCGTCGTTGAGCATTGGTCACTCGATGCCAAGGCAGTTGGGTATCACTGGGTAATTGCGAAAGTATGCGTCCTACCCACCGAGCGCGTCCGGGGAGTCCCGCTGCACTGGCAAGCTCACCATAGGCGATTATTGTGCCTATGGGCACGGAAGCGAGCGCTGTGTATAAGCGCTCTTCGGAGCTAATGTTATCCATGTTAGCAATCTACGATGGCGATTAAGCACGGCGCGGTCTAAATGCGTAACGCACCGTCGACCTCAACGATTCGCCCTGACATGTATTCGTTTTCAAGTAAGAAAATAGCCGCGTGCGCGATCTCTTCTGGTGTACCCATTCGCGACGCAGGAATACCCGAGCAGATGGTCTCTAGGGTGGCAGGGCGCATACCCGCGGTCATTTCGGTTGAGATAAATCCGGGTGCAATAGCATTGGAGCGGATATTGTAGCGCGCCAATTCTTTTGCCCACGTCACCGTCATAGCTGCAACACCAGCTTTGGCCGCAGAGTAGTTGGTTTGCCCCATGTTACCGGCACGACTGATGCTAGATACGTTGATGATGCAGCCGGGTTCTTTGTTGCGCACCATGTGGCTGGCCGCTTCACGACCACATAAAAATACGCCGGTGAGGTTAACGTCCATAACTGTTTGCCATTGCGCCATGGACATGGTGATTATTTCGTTATCTTTTTCTTTAACGAGTAACCCATCACGTAAGACGCCAGCATTATTAATTAAGCCATGGATGCTGCCAAAGTCAGCAGCAATCGCATTAAATGTATCTACAACGGATGACTCGTCGGCGACGTTACACTGATAGGTTCTTGCTTGACCGCCAAACAAATGAATGACTCGCAAGGTTTCTTGCATGGCCTCTTCATTCATATCGACAACAGCGATTTTGGCCCCTTTTTTGGCCATTTCGACGGCCATGGATCGACCTAGGCCTTGCCCAGAGCCAGTAATGACAATGGTGCTACCGTGAATATTCATATACGTATCCCGAGAACGGATGGTTTATAAGTAGTGAGACATTGAATTATAACGGAGAGTTGACCTAACTTGCGAAGCGAGTCAGGTATGTCCGCTTTGCTGTCCGATCTAACATAGAAGTGAGACGTTTGCTGAAATAGGCATAATGCCTGCCCTTAGATGATTTTTATCACTAAGGGCAGTGTATTGAATCGAAAGAATCGACTACTTGCGATCGTACTTAAGCTCTTTTACAGAGAAGCGGCTTAAACGTAGGGAGAACCAATCGCGGAAATAGTTTTGATGCAGCTTCCACGCGCCTTTTGATCCTTGCAGCGGGAGCTGATTTTTGACACGTGAGACATAACCAGAAGACAGATCTAAGAACGATTTCTTCGCCATACCAGGGTCATTATTCACTGGGACGACCGAGTCGTAGCCTTTGTTGTCCATGAATTTAATCATGCGACAGAAATAGTCAGCAATTAGATCCGCTTTTAATGTCCAAGACGAGTTGGTGTAACCGAAGACCATGGCTGCATTCGGAATGCCTTCAAACATCACACCACGGTAACTCATTTTGTCAGTCACATCGAACGGTTGGCCATCTAGCGTGACATTGATTTTACCTAGGACAACGATTTTCAAACCGGTGGCTGTGATAATAATATCAGCGTCTAACTTATTGCCAGATTTGAGCTGAATACCGTCTTCTACGAAATGATCAATGTGATCAGTCACGACATCCGCTTTGCCTTTATAAATTGCTTTGTAAAGATCGCCGCCAGGAACAGCACACAAACGCTCATCCCAAGGGTTGTACTTAGGCGTGAAGTGCGACATATCAAAATCTTTAGGCAAAATCTTTTTATTAAAGTTGAAAATAAATTCACGGGCGCGGGTCGGGAAGCGTTTGCAATAATTATAAAATGCCATGGTCAGCATAATATTACGGCTACGAATCAGGGTATAAACTAAGCTTTCTGGTAACCACTTACGCAATTTAATGGCGAGTTTGTCTTCACTCGGTACCGGCACCACATACGTTGGTGAGCGCTGTAGCATGGTAATTTTTTCTACTTCGCGAGACATAGACGGAATTAACGTCACGGCTGTTGCGCCAGAACCAATCACCACCACTTTTTTATCTTTGTAGTCTAATTCTTCAGGCCAGAACTGTGGGTGAACAATCTCACCTTTAAAGTCATCAGACCCAGCAAAGTCAGGGGTAAACCCTTCGTCGTAATCGTAATAACCTGTACAACCTACGATGTATTTCGCGGTGTATTGACGTTCCTGGCCATCCACTGTTGCTGTGAGTGTCCAGAGTTTCTCGCGGCTATCCCAATTGGCATTGGTGACTTTATGCCCGAAACGGATTTTTTCGTCGATATTGTTTTCTTTGGCGGCATCTTGAATATACGTACGAATGTCACCGCCATCGGCGATGCCTTTACGGCTCGTCCACGGCTTGAAGTTGTAGCCCAGCGTAAACATATCTGAATCGGAGCGAATGCCGGGGTAACGGAACAAATCCCAAGTACCACCAATCGCTTGACGAGCTTCTAGGATGGCAAACGATTTATCTGGGCACTTTTGTGCAAGATGGCAAGCTACTCCAATGCCCGACAGGCCTGCGCCTGTGATAAGTACGTCAAAATGTTCAATTGCCATGCATTACACTCCATAAAATCATAAGACGCAGGCACTATCCGTTGTGAGCTGCGTTAGGGCTAGGGCTAAACGAGACAAATTGCAGCCATGCATCATGTTAAACACCATTTGATGGAACAATCGATATCAAAAGCGGCCTGATGAGATGTCGAGCTAGACAATACGAGGGTGCGTTATCAAAAGGGGTTGAAAAACGCTTTCTATAAGAGCGCCAACAAACGTCGTAGAAAGGGGTCGTAGTGAGGGGTTGCAATAATCGTATCTACCCCCAAATAGTAGATGTACTTAATAGGAGCTGTCTGTGCCTTTATTGTTAATTTTTATCATCGTCCCATTAGCTGAACTAGCCGTGCTTATAAAAGTAGGCGGTGCCATCGGTATCCTTTGGACTTTTTTACTTATTCTGTTCACCGCTTTTGTGGGGGTAACCTTACTGCGTGCCCAAGGGTTAGCAACATTAATGCGTGCCAGCGAGCGAATGCAGCAAGGCAGTATTCCGGCAAAAGAGTTGGCCGAGGGGTTTCTTTTGGCGTTAGCGGGTGCCCTGTTATTGACCCCCGGATTTTTAACCGATGCGTTTGGCTTTAGTTTGTTGCTACCCGGTGTACGTGGTGTGATGGCGGCCTCGTTACTTCAGCGTTTTAAGCCACAAATGATGCAACAGCCAGGACAGGACCCGTTTAACGAGGGCGGATCAATGCATGAAGGCATGCGTGAGCGCATGAATCATCGCCCAAAACAGAACGGCGGCGATGTTATTGATGGCGAGTACCGCCGAGAAGACTAGCCGAATACTTTAAAAGCATCGGCGAAGATTAAAAAAAAATTATCAGGGTGTTGGAAAACACATTCTTCACCCCAATTAACAAACCACCTAGTTTTGATACCAGCCTAAATAAGCGTTATGCCTATGTTAGGTTGGATCACTCACGTAAACATTGCATAGACATTGGAGAGACCTTCAAATGAAAATCCGTCCTTTACACGATCGCGTCGTAGTTCGTCGCAAGGAAGAAGAACAAACCACAGCCGGTGGCATTCTGTTACCAGGTGCCGCAGCAGAGAAGCCTAATCAAGGTGAGGTGGTTGCTGTTGGTAATGGCCGTGTTCTTGATAACGGTGATGTGCAAGCTTTGGCCGTCAAGGTTGGCGATACCGTTGTGTTTGGTAAATATTCAGGTTCAAACACCATCAAAATTGATGGCGAAGAGCTACTTATCCTGAACGAAAGTGACATCTACGGTGTGATCGAAGACTAATTGTCATCCGTCTTCTAAACGTGAACTCAACTAATTGATAAGGAAAAAATCATGGCAGCTAAAGAAGTAAAATTTGGCAACGACGCACGTTCAGCAATGCTGGCCGGTGTAAACGTTCTTGCAAATGCAGTCAAAGTGACGCTCGGCCCTAAAGGTCGCAACGTGGTACTGGATAAAGCATTTGGTGGCCCTGCGATCACCAAAGATGGCGTCTCTGTTGCGCGTGAAATCGAACTGGAAGACAAGTTCGAGAACATGGGCGCGCAGATGGTTAAAGAAGTAGCATCACAGGCTAATGATCAAGCGGGTGACGGCACCACAACGGCTACCGTTCTGGCACAAGCGATTGTGAACGAAGGTTTGAAGTCAGTTGCAGCGGGCATGAACCCAATGGACCTGAAGCGTGGTATCGATAAAGCCACCGCCGCTGTGGTTGAAGCACTTAAAGCACAAGCCCAGCCTTGTACTGATACTAAAGCGATTGCGCAGGTAGGTACTATTTCTGCAAATACCGACGAAGTCGTTGGTAATATGATTGCCGAAGCTATGGCGAAAGTAGGTACTGAAGGCGTGATCACTGTTGAAGAAGGCAAAGGTCTGTACGACGAGCTAGAAGTGGTTGAAGGTATGCAGTTTGATCGTGGCTTCTTGTCACCGTACTTCATTACCAACCAAGAAAAAATGACAGTGGAACTTGATAACCCACTGATTCTGTTGGTTGATAAAAAAATCGACAACCTACAAGAATTGATTCCAGTACTGGAAAATGTGGCTAAGTCAGGTCGACCGTTGTTGATCGTTGCCGAAGACGTTGAAGGCCAAGCGCTAGCGACTTTGGTCGTTAATAATTTGCGTGGCACATTCAAAGTCGCAGCAGTAAAAGCACCGGGTTTTGGTGATCGTCGTAAAGCCATGTTGCAAGACATCGCCGTACTAACAGGCGGCCAAGTGATTGCTGAAGAAGTTGGCATGTCACTAGAGACCACCACTCTTGAAATGCTGGGTACCGCTAAACGCGTTGTCATCAGCAAAGAAAACACCGTCGTCGTAGATGGTGCCGGTACAGAAGCCGACGTCAAAGCACGTGTTGAACAAATTCGTGCAGAGATGGAAGCCTCCACGTCTGACTACGACAAGGAAAAGCTTCAAGAACGTGTTGCTAAGTTGGCTGGCGGTGTTGCTGTCATCAAAGTGGGTGCAGGTTCTGAAGTTGAAATGAAAGAGAAAAAAGACCGCGTAGACGATGCTCTAAATGCAACGCGTGCAGCGGTTGAAGAAGGCGTTGTTGCTGGTGGTGGCGTCGCACTCGTTCGTGCACTGACCTTAGTAAGTGTCGAAGGCGACAACGAAGATCAAAACGTCGGTATTGCCTTAGCACTTCGTGCAATGGAAGCACCGATTCGTCAGATCGCTGCCAACGCCGGTGCCGAAGGTTCCGTCGTTGTTGATAAAGTAAAAGCAGGATCAGGTGCGTTTGGTTATAACGCAGCAACCGGCGAATACGGCGACATGATTGAAATGGGTATTCTCGACCCAGCCAAAGTAACCCGTTCATCATTGCAAGCGGCAGCGTCGATTGCAGGCCTGATGATTACTACCGAAGCCATGGTTGCTGAGATTCCTCAGGAAGCAGCAGCCGCACCTGATATGGGTGGAATGGGCGGTATGGGTGGAATGGGCGGCATGATGTAAACCTGCTTCATATCGTTGCTTCAGCGGTGTTGCAGTCCGCTCGTTTAGGTGAACTAAACGTCGCGAACAGCGCCTAGCTGAAGCGTCCGATATATTGCAGGTCCGACAGATTGCAGATCTGCTAGCTGTAGGAGGCGATCAATCGCGAAGCGATTATCGGCGATAGTACAGAGTTAGCTTTGAAGAACACGCAGCTAAGAACATGCACCAATGAACATTGCCGCTTAACCGAGCAGCAATTAAAACCGGCCTCAAAAGGGCCGGTTTTTTATGGATGTTCAACGGAAAGGAAGGTTGCTTTACCAGAATTTACTCTTGGGCACCTCTGCATTAATCAGAGGTGCCCTTGGTAAATTTGCCACTCGTTGTATGGAATGTAGATCTTTTCAAGTACTTCGCTGTATTCCGGTGAGGCTGCGATGGCCGTTTGTGCTTCGGTTATCATTTGATCCGTCTTATTGCCTTGCCCACCGAGTGGCAGCACAGCGTGAACATCATAGGTTCGATATAGCTGACGATGTAGGTTTGTCAGGTTCAATGATTTCATTACCGTATCGACCACATCCACCGAAAAAATGTAGCCATCTATTCGTCCACTGCTCAGCTTTTTTAAAGCGCCGTCCACGGTGAATACACCTTCCACGGGAAAGTTAAATAGGTCGGTGTGGGCAGCATCTGTGGCCATTTTGTATGCCGACAAATTGTCAATATCAATGGGTTTGTCTCGCCGGGTATACAGCACAAAGTCTATGTTGGTAATGCAGGTGGTTGAGTAGTCAAATCCAAGCTCGGAATTGCTTTTGTAAGGGTTTTTTATCAGAGGAAAATGAAAATCAGCGTGTTTATTGACCACATTTTGAATAGAACGCTTGAATGGGAAGTATTCAACCTTTATGTCGTTGCCTAAAATTTCTCCCCATAGGTAGATGAGATTAAGAAACTCACTGGTTTTGTCGTTTTGTTCCAGCAAAATATCGGGCATGCTGGCTTTAAATGAATCGGCATAAACATTGGCGTAAACAAGGTTCAAACACGATACATACAGCAAAATACGACCAATGCTGAAGAGCTTACTCATACCTTCTGTGTGCCTCTAGTCATCAAACCACAGTCTATCGTTAGTTCATTACAGTGTATGGTTTAGTAAACCATAGTACTGTCTATTTTTTTGGCGATACTACGCTCAATTTAGATTATCCCTACTGTTTGAAGATAGTCATTCTGTTTTGGAAAGCAAGTGATGGCGCAAGTTGATCAAAAAAGCACAATCGTTACGATTACATGTGCATGATGCTACGTCGTGAAAAGAGCTGAGGGTGAAATGATTGTGAGCGTGTCACTAGATGGTATCTACTTAAAAAGTCGCATCGTTCATTGAGTCTAGCAGTGATAGTGTTGGGTTATGTTAGTGTCGAGGCACCGCAAAATTGACGCTTACCTTTCCTCAACTCATCACCCGAAGGTTCACTATGTCCGCGGCATTAGGTCCATCACGTTCGTTAATAACCGCCATTGTGTTGCTGGTAGGCATTCCCATGGTGGTTTTTCTGTTCTTTAGCCCAGACCAGATGACGAGTCAGGTCACGGTTGATAGCTTCTCAACTACGCAAGGTGAAACTCGCTTGGTCGTTATGGCGGGTGGGTCAGAAATCACGTTAAGTGAGAATTCCGAGCTGTCTCAACGTATCAGTGATGATCAACAACGTCTGCGTTTGGTCAAAGGGAGCGCGACGTTTCTGGTCATAGAAAACTCTGCGCAGCCGTTCTGGGTACAGGTGGGCAGCTTTCGATTACGTGCCTATACCAGTGCGTTTCGTATGACACTAAAAGAGAGTCAGCTCACCCTTCAGGTCATGGAAGGTAGCGTACGTGGGCAATGGGCCGGTGCCGCTCAAACCTTTACGGCGGGTGAACGCCTTGAAATAAGCCTTTAGGCTAATGCTAGGGAAAGAAAAAGCACGATGGAAAAAATCATACTGCTTGCACTCTCGGGGAGCTTACGGCGGTGCTCTTATAATACGGCCACGCTTGAGGCACTCGCTGAGTTAGCGCCGGAGCATATTCACATTAATATCGGTGATATTGGCAGCTTGCCATTGTTTAACCCTGACCGTGAAGATGAAAGCATTCCTGAAGTGAGTCAGTTGAAGGCAGCGGTGGGCGAGTCTTCAGGCTTGATTATCGCCAGTCCTGAATATGCTCACGGGATTAGCGGGCCAATGAAAAACGCACTGGATTGGCTAGTTAGTGGTGAAGAGTTTCTCTACAAACCGATTATGTTAATCAATACCTCACCGCGGGCAACACATGCGCAAGCGGCATTGACGGAAGTGCTCACAACCATGTCTGGGAATGTTGTCGAAGACGCCTACGTCGCTCTTCCACTACTTAGCAGTGGCTATGATAAGAGTGGCATCTTAAATGACTTACAATGTGTTGATGCTTTAGCGACGGCCTTGAATCGATTTGTTACCTATATCAACCCATAGCATCACACTGCATTTCACCATCCTTGGCGCAATGAAGTGAGCATTACAAGTTTTAGTCAGCAACCAAACGCTGCGCAAAATCCAACTGCAATGCAATATTACCTTCAAACCAAGGCTCTAAATAGGGATCAAAGTGGTTAGCATCAATAGTACGTACTTCTACTTTGTCTGATGATAACTGTTTCACTTTGGCCTCATCAAAAGGCGCAACGGTGTCACGGGTAGCCCCAATAATTAGGGTCGGAATTTGGATGTTTTTTAAGTGTTTAAATGGGCGGTAAAATCCCATGGTTGCTAAAGAGCGTGCAGCCACGCGATTGTCTTGCAGTTGTGCTAGGTTGGTAAGAATCCATTCCTCAACACGCCACGCACCGTCGCGGTCCATGGAAGAGTATTCGCCCTCTGGCGAGATGATCGGTAAGTACCGAGTGGCAAATGGATTGGCCATATCAAGAAACATGTCCCAGCCAAAACGCATCATGCGAGTTAACGGCACGGCTTTCACGGCTAGCATACCGTCCAGCATAGGGACTTGGGCGATGGCTCCTTTGATCTCTGGATGTTCTGCCGCCATTCTGACCACATGTCCGCCACCAAATGAGCTGCCCCATAAAATAAGTTTGGTGTGATCCACTTCCTGCAGTGACTTGGTATAGGCCAAAGCGCTTTCAACGGTTTTTTCTCGCTTCCACGGGCTGATCACATTGCGTGGTAGGCCTTCGCTGTTGCCCCAGCCTGGATAATCAAAGGTGACTACACCAAAACCGGCGTCATTAAAGGCCTTGATGTAGTTAGTAACTAAGGTGAATTGCGTGCCACCCCAACCATGAACCATGAGTATTGTCGGGAACGGAGCTGTGCTTTCTGGTTTATGTAGTGTGGCTGCACAGCGAACGCCTTGGCTGATAAATGACCCTTTTTGGCAATTCTCTTTGATCATGTTGGCTCCTATATTTTGGAAGGTTGCAGGCATTAAAGTATTAATGATCTATTCTTGAATGGCGTTCAAGATAACGTATCTGTATCTTAAACGTCAATCAAGAAAAGGTAAGGTCTCTTATTCGGGGCTACCAAGGGGGTTGTTGTGGCTCGTAATAAGCGTCATGTAGAGCAGAAGATTAAAAAAGAAGAGATTGAGCTGGTGGCGATGCAACTGCTGAAAGAGCAGGGCTATGACAATACGTCGATGGCGAAGATTGCCAAAGCGGCAGGCGTCGCGCCCAATACGATTTATTGGTATTACGAGAACAAAGACGATGTCCTGATTGCTGTGCTTAATCGTGTGGTCGCGCAAGCCATGGTGGCCGTATTGGCCCTGCAAAATGAGCCGTTGAAAGAGCGTGTATTAAAATTAATTGAGCAGGTCGAGAGCGCCGGTTCGTTAATGACAGACGTGCATTCGCGAGTCAGTCACTCGAATACTGTTAAGGAGTGGCATGACCGTTTTCATTCTATGGTGGAGCAACTGTCGATATCGGAAATGATTCGCGCGGGATTGGATAAAAGCGAAGCAGCGTTAGACGCCAAGATGCTAATTTACGTGATTGAAGGCTTGTTGGCTCATCCTCACGATTTAGCGGAGCGTGATTTAATTGTGAGCCAGGCGTTGAAACGAATTTTTAATTAATCGTGCTCTTAATTAAGCGTTATGAGCCTTAGTTCGCGTTATCTGAACACGTACCGCTGAGTATTATTAATAAACGTTCAAAGAGTGCAAGATCGTCGGATAACGTAGGTGCATCTGCGGTGAGGAAGTATCCCCCTGACGCATGAATCCCACCATCAATCATGAGGTTGTCGTGGAGATCAAATTCTTCTATTTTAAAGCCGTTTTTATCTCTCAGGTCGCCAGCCGTTTGTTCGTTGATAGTGCCAGTACCGGCATGGTCGAACACTCGTTGTGTGTATAGGGCAGGATCATTGCTGTAGCCGTGAATATGTTTACCAAGTCCACGGGCCAAACCTAACTCGTACACAGTACCGACGTCCGCACTGGCACCTCGAAAAGGTGTGAGGTTGGCGACAACTATGTCGCATTCACGTATTAGCGCTTCGTTGGCCAAGCTAATGGCCAACCCGGTGTCGCGAGCGCAGGTTTGTGCTGCGACCTCCCCATCAAGCGGAAATAGGCCAATAAACCCATACCGCTGGCACAGTCTTTTTTTCTGTTCGCCGAGTTCACTGGCATTAGAAAAAAATACATCTGGGCCAGCAAGGTATATACGTTTCATCTTAAGTAGATACCATCAGGAAGTCGCTTGCTGATTAAATGATTAGAACAAGAGGGTAACACTGAGCGTATTAATACTGCCCAGTGTAATCTCGATAACGCTTAAGGCATTAAGATGGACAGTTTTTCAGCAGGGATATTTTTGCTGCTGTAGGCTAAACCTAATTTCTCAAGGTAGAACTCACGCGGTACTTCTAGAGGGTTTGCGTCATTCCAAGCAACGCCGTGTTGTTCGTAAATCGCCTTGAGTGTCAGGATATATTGGTTGGATGGCTCTAACAGCATTGCCGTTCCACCAACATCCGGAGACACTTTTTCAGGCTGTGATACTTGAATCACGACCGGAATTTCATCTTTTTTGAAGTACAAATTACGCGTGTGTGTTTTTTGCGCTGCCCAGTAAAACGCCAGTTCTTTGCTTTGCGTCAGGAACACGGGCTCGCTGGATTCGAACTGACGGTTGCCAATTGTGCCGAGCGTGCTTTGCGTGCGTTCCGTCGTTTCAGTATCTCCTCCACCCGAAAGACCTAGGGTCATGATGGATTCAACTAACCCTGAAGAGGTGCCGTGATACCAAGTGTCATTAGTAGCAAAGCCGCTATCTGAAAGCAGTACAGAGATGTCTTGAAGGAATTCTGGAGTGATGTTATCGCTCATGATCTACCTGTAGAACAATGAATAATGACGCGCATTATACCTACTTTATTCAGCCTTTGCCCGGCTAAGCGCACTGTATATAGCGAGGTAGATAATGGCGCTGCCTAAAGCGAGTAAAGTCCCCATGTTTAAGCCGTATGCCGTGTATGTGTAGCTGGCTGTTAGTACATAAATTACCATGGCACCTAAGCCTTCGGGATAGTGTTTTACTGCCGTAGCAACAACGCCAGGGCCATAACTGAGCTGCAACACAATTAAGGTTGGGAAGAAGCTCACTGGGAACGCTGCTAGTAGGCCGGCTTGTTCGGGGTTAAGAAAGTGTGCCAGTGCGGTAATTCCCAGCACGCTGGCCGAGGCCATACTGGCGCGAAATACAAGTGCAATAAGAGGGCGCTGAAATACGTTTTTAGCTTCTGGTTCTGCCCAGCTCGCAGGGATATGTTTGAGCCCATTACGAGAAATAATGATGCCGATAATGACCAAGGATAGATTCAGCCAGCGTTCGGAGGGCAGCCATTGTAAGAGTAAACTGGTGCCAATAAAGGTGCCAATGGCTGCGAGTATAGGGAGGAAAATTAACCGGGGTTGCGGCCAGCGTTGGCTGGTGTGCCAATACATCGCGGCCATGAAAATACATGAAATTAAGCCCGCTAACGTGTGCTTAGAGCCTGTCGCTGCAAACTCAGCGCCTTGTTCATAACCAATGAAATACAGTGTGATCGCACTGCCGAGAGGAAACCCCGCCAATACCCCCGCCCATTGAGGCCCAAGGCGGCGAGCCACACTGGCAAGCATGATGACGGTAAGAAAGGTAGTTATAATTTTTGCGGTTATCAGCACAGGCTTATTGTTCGTTCCATTGGTTTTATTTTTATCCGCTGTCTATCTACAGAGCGCGGCGCAAGCCGTATAATCGCGCCATGAAAACACTCATTGTAATTGGCTATGTATGGCCAGAGCCAGACTCTTCTGCGGCGGGCATGCGCATGATGCAACTGCTCACCTTATATCGTGAGGCGGGTTATCGTGTGATCTTCGCGTCGCCGGCAGATTTTAGTTCTCATGCTATTAATTTAGACGATCACGGGATAGAAAGCGTAACCATTCAGCTCAATTGTTCCAGTTTCGACGAGTGGGTCGCAAAACAGGCACCCGATGTCGTAATGTTCGACCGTTTTATGATGGAAGAACAGTTTGGCTGGCGGGTCGAAGAACAGTGCCCAAGTGCATTGCGTATTCTTGATATGGAAGACGTACATTGCTTGCGTGATGCTCGTCATAAAGCGATCAAGGCAGGACGTGAACTTCACCCTGATGACTGGCATTCAGATATCGCGTACCGCGAAATTGCTGCGATTCTGCGTTGCGACCTTAGTTTAGTTATTTCTGAATACGAAATGCAGTGGCTTACTGAACACTTTCCAATCAGCCAAAATCAGCTCTGTTACTTGCCTTTTATGGTTGATGTAATGACTCAGCGCACGTCGGCTGGCTTTGCCGAGCGCAAGCAGTTTGTCTCCATAGGAAATTTTCGACATGCGCCTAACTGGGATGCGGTGCTGCGTTTAAAAGCCCTGTGGCCCGCGATTCGTAAACAATTGCCTCAGGCTGAAATGCACATCTACGGTGCTTACCCTCCACCTAAAGCGACCCAGCTGCACGACATTAAATCTGGCTTTTTAGTCAAAGGCTGGGCTGAGAATGCCGAAGCGGTGGTGAGTTCGGCACGAGTGATGTTAGCGCCATTGCGTTTTGGGGCAGGGTTAAAAGGCAAGTTACTAGAGGCGGCCATGTTATCTACCCCGGCCGTCACCACCTCGATTGGTGCTGAAGGCATGTACGGCGATCTGCCAGCCCCTGTCTTGGTGGCGCAGACGGATGATGACTTTGTTGAATTGGCGGTGCGTTTATACCGCGATGAGAATCTTTGGCAGGAACTCAGTGTCAGAGGACAGCCAATACTGCAGCAACGCTTTAGCTTAAGTGAGTTTGGTGGTTGTTTGCTAGAGACGACAGAACACCTGCTGGCTGGCCTTGAAAGACACCGCAATAACCACTTTATTGGTGGTATGCTTCGCCACCATCATCTTAGAAGTACACGCTACATGTCGCAGTGGATTGAGGTTAAAACTCAATTACGACAGCGTGAGGAGTATTGATGCACTTATCTCAGAAAGCCATGGTCAGTTTGTGGGCGTCAGCGTTATTACTGACCACGCCTTTTTTATTGATCGTGTTTGCCGCCGTTCTCGCTGAACTATTGGGCTGCGACATTGTTTCGTCACTGGGTGCGGCGTGTCACATAGGTGACATAAACATAGCAGACGTACTATTTGGGCTGTCGGTGATTGGATGGGCCACCTTAGTTGGCTTACCCATAGGCTTAATTTTAGCACCGGCGTGCAGTATCTGGTGGTGGTATTCATTACGGCAAGAGCGCTTGATGACACCGGCAAGAAAAACACACATCTGACAAAAACTGGTTAAAGTTTACAGACATGTGTAAGGTAACGTTATTACAATCAGGTGAGTGGTATTGGAAGCCTGAGTATGAAACCGGGGGTTAGCACCTTAGGGTACCTCTGAACAATGCAGCAACGACTGTATTAATCAGAGATGCACTTAGCTTTGGCAAGGTGGCCGGTATTAAGAAAAAAAACAAAAAATAGGAAATTGATATGAATCGTTTATTAGCGACAGCCCTATGTGCTGTCACGACATTCGCTAGTGCTTATATTCACGCTGCTGAGCCTGCCTCAGACGCCGTAAAATCTGAACTACGTACCGTTGCGATGGATCAGTCTGTTGATATGCTTGAGCGTATTGAAGCCATCAAAGGTATGTACCCAGAAATGCTGGCAGAAGATGGGTCTATTCCTACTCGCCGTATCTGTGTTTGGGATATCGCGGGTAAAAATGGCCCAATCTATAACGCGGCAGTGGACCAAGTGTCTGAACTGATGCGTTGGGGTGTGAAAATTGAATTAGATGCTTACACCAGCGAGTCAGTTATTACGGAAGAGCTAAAAGCAGGTATGTGTGATGCCGCCTTGTTTACTGGCCTTCGTGCGCGCTTGTTCAACCGTTACACAGGTACCTTGGATGCGATTGGTGCGGTGCCAAGTCGTGATCAAATGAAGCTATTGATGCAAGTGATTACTAGCCCCAAAAATGCTGAACGTATGCTAGATGGCCAATACGTTGTGATGGGCTACGCGCCAATGGGTGCCGCTTACATCTTCGTTAATGATCGTTCGATTAATACCTTGGCGAAAGCGGCGGGTAAGCGTGTGGCAGTGCTTGATTACGATTTAGTACAAGCGGAAATGGTCTCGCAGATTGGTGCTAACCCAGTACCCACTTCGCTAGTAAACGCGGGTACTAAGTTCAACAACCGTATTGTTGATGTGCTGCCCGCACCACTAGCGGCTTACAGTATCATGGAGTTGTACAAGGGCATTGGTACCGAGGGGGGGATTGTTAACTACCCGTTTTCACAAATTACTTTGCAGCTGGTAGGGCGTGCTGAAAAATTCCCGAATGAACTGGCCCAGCTTATTCGTGAAGACTTCTTTGGTCGTTTTGACACGATTGAGCGTCTGGTAAAAGCGCAGGTCGGAGACATTCCGGAGCAAGCTTGGATCGACATCCCGGCGGATGATAAAGCTGAGTACCAAGTGATGATGCAAGAAGCACGTATTCAGCTACGCGAGCGCGAATATTATGATCCTGCTATGCTGACGCTTCAGCGTAAGATTCGTTGTAAGTACGAGCCGGCTCACTTCGAGTGCACCAATCCTGTTGAATAATTGCGTTTTTGTTTAAAAAGCCCGGATCATCCGGGCTTTTTTGTGTCTGGTATACTCCGTTATTATTATCACTGCTTTTTCTGGGGCGCTATGACTGACGATCAAACCAAAACACAACAAGACCCCTTGCATGGGGTAAAGCTTGAAGCCATGTTGAATTATTTGGTGGAACATATCGGTTGGGCGGGGTTGGCTGGGCAAGTGAAAGTAAACTGTTTCCGCAGCGATCCTACGATTAAATCCAGTCTTAAGTTTTTACGTCGCACACCGTGGGCCAGAGATAAAGTTGAGGCGTTGTATCTTGAGCTAGTCACAAACGAAAAAGTTACACGCCCACCTTTGGCACTTCGTCAGAAAAAAGATAAGGCCGCAGATCCTTGGGCCAAGCATAAACAGGACAATCAGTAATGATTAACCGTCTGCCACTGTGGGTCTTAGTAGGCAGTGTGATGCTGGCATTGAATGCCGGTTTTATTAACAGTGTAGCTTTGTTGTCATTTGCGAATAATGCCGTATCGCACGTGACGGGTACCGCGACAATAGCCGCCGATGCCTTAGTGGATGGAAAGGTAGATGTTTTCTACCACACGGGTGCCATTGTGCTTAGTTTTATCGTGGGTGCTATTTTAAGTGGCATGATCGTCGGTCAAGAAGCACTGAAATTAGGGCGACGATACGGCGTTGCGCTTATCTTAGAAAGCACACTTCTGTTTTTAGCTTGGTACGCTTTTCGGCAAAATCTCGTGCAAGCAGAGTGGTTAGCATCTGCGGCTTGTGGTTTGCAAAACGCAATGGTGGCAACCTACAGCGGCTCTGTTATTAGGACAACACACCTGACGGGCATTGTGTCCGATATAGGCTCTTCGATTGGTAATTTTTTTGCTGGTCGAGGGTTAGCCATCGCTAAAATATCGCTACAGTCTTCTATTTTTATTGCGTTTGTTATTGGTGCTGGAGTCGGGTCTGTGGTTTTTCGTCACGCCGGTTATGATGCGGTTTTAGTGAATGGTGTATGGGTTGGGATGGTTGCGATGGCTTATTGGGTGTATTTAATTTGGGCAGCCAGAAGCAAATTCTGAAGCTGCAGCTCTTATTTGAATTTAGGCTTATCTGCACGTTGTAGTGTCTTCAGCCAGAAAGGTACTGATAACCCGTGTAAAAACACACTGATGCCGATGGTTAATACGCTGGTTGAAAATAAGAGGTCATAATGTGGGACGTTTTCACTGAAACCTAAGGTCTCAATTGTCAGCAATAAGTACAGTATGCTGGCGATTCCTCGTGGACCAAACCAACCTAAAAACAACTTCTCTCGTAAGCTCAAACTGGTGCCAATGAGTACGAAAAATACCGGCACCATACGAATCACAGTGAGACTTAACAGGGCGTACCCAAGGCTACTCCATGTGAAAAGAGAGACGGCGTCGGGTATGTAAATAAGACCGAACAAAAAAAACATTAATAACGTAAAAAGCTGACCTTCTGTTTCGCTGAACTCTTTTAACCGCTGAATCAGTACCGTGTGCTTTGTTTTCAAAAACAGTCCAGCAAGAAATACTGCAATAAAGCCATTCCCTCCAATATGTTCGGCCGCACAGTATGTAAATATGGCTAATGCAAAAGAGGCGAGACGTTGAAAAATTGGGTCCATGCTGTGAGTGTCTGACGCCTTTTGAATTAAGTAACCTCCTGCGTAACCAATGGCGATGCCAGTAATGCCCCCAGCGAAAACCTGCATGCTAATAAAGTGAGCCCAGTAACTCGTATCCAGTGCATTAATACTGCCACTTGAAATGATGGCTAAGGCGATAAGGAGTAACGGCAATGCAAGGCCATCATTGAGGCCACTCTCAACCGTGATTGAGTGTCGTAGCTTTTCTTTGATAGAGGTTTTATTGAATATGGCTTGAGCCAGTGCGGCGTCTGTCGGGGCGAGGATGATGGCCAAGACTAGCGCACCAATCCACCCAAAATCGAACATTCCGATGGCAATAAATGCGCCCATCACAATCGTCAGCGGTAGACCGATGGCCAGTAAACGAATGGGAATATTCTCGAACTTCAGTAAATGTTGGCGATTAACTTGGCTGGCATCCGTGAACAGAATGAGCGCCAAGGTTAATTCAGCAAAGGTCATTAAGGCGCTGGCATTAATGCCGGGAGCAGCCCAATTAAGCACGAGTGGGCCGGCAATCACACCAAGTAAGAGAAAGATCATAGGTGCCGTTACTGAGTACTTTTCAATACGGCTGGATAAAAGGCTATACGTAAAAAGGCTGGCAACCACAATCAAGACAAGTGGGGAGTCCAGCATAGAACTTACTCTTCCCAGACCACGCGTAAAGGTTCGCCAAAGTCATCGTAGATTACTTTTTTACGGGGACTTTTTTTTCGCGTAGAAGCAGGCTTGCTTGGGGACTTTTTCTTGGACTCTTTGCGCTCGTCGATGGCTTTCAGAACGTCAGACACAGGTGTGCGCTCCTGACGTTTTTCGAACGACATGGATTGTTCGCTGTAGCGACCGTTAACCAATCCTGACTCGCCACGGTTGAAAGAGTTTACTTCGCCGCCATTTCGCAGGAATTCTTCTACGTCATCAGTGAGTGAATTACGTATGTCTTGCTTGGTTGTCTTTTTCTTCATGGTCATTGTATGGCTAGGTGTCCACGGTCGTGTCGAGACTCACATAGGTTTGCTGATCATCAGCAAAGTGTGCGTCCAAACGGAATAGATTGGCCCTGCTTGCAGGCTAATGCAAGTTTTATGAATCGGGTCCGCTCTATAGTTTATCAAAAAAACGTACGTAAAGAGTTCTGATAGGTGATAGTCAGTACATCTTGCACCGATATCTGCTTAACATCGGCGATTTTCTCTGCAATGAATGGCAGGTACTTTGGCGCGTTCTCATTGCCTCGGTAGGGCACTGGCGTTAAAAATGGTGCGTCGGTTTCCAGTAGCAAGTTTTCGATTGGCGTCGCGGCAACGACCTCACGTACGTTGTCCGCCTTGTTGAACGTCACGATGCCATTAATACCTAAGCAAAAGCCTAGCTCAACGGCGAGTTCAGCCAACGCCATACCGCTGGTGAAGCTATGCACTACGCCCTTGCGAGCCATTTGTGGCGCGTATTCACGCAATAGGTTCATTGTGTCTTCGTCGGCTTCGCGAGTATGAATAACCACCGGAAGGCCCGTATCGACGGCGATTTGTAGCTGTTGCTCAAAGACTTTGCGCTGTACGGTACGATCACAGTTGTCGTAAAAGTAATCGAGGCCTATTTCCCCGACGGCTAAAATTTTATCCTGAATACAATGAGCGCGAATGAAGGCATCTGTATCGTCAGTGAACTTCGCAGCATCGTGTGGATGAACCCCTAAAGTGCCGTAGACATCGTCATGTGCTTTTGTGAAATCAATCACCCTCGACATGTTGTCAGGCTCCACGGCGATTGTCATAAAGCGCTCTACGCCAATGGCGCGGGCGTGATCGAGAATCTCATCAGCGCTGCCTTCTTTTAAGTAATCGAGGTGGAAGTGAGTCTCGATGATAGGCAATTGATAGGTGGGGATGTCTCTGCGCTTTTTACTCATGATGTCAGGCTCATATTTTAGGGCTGATATTTGTGTGCTCGCATTGAAGACTCATGATGTCAGGCTAATCGCGTCGGTATCAGCGAAGAAGGTTGTCCTCGACATCATCGTGATACGCCGATGTGATTGGGCGGCTCTCGATAGTAGAAAAGCGCCAATTAGGCACTTTGTAAACATAAGTCGTAGCGTTTTTTTTGATGGCGCCATTATACTGCCGACTATACCGCGACAACAGCATCAGCAATCCGTTCATTTTTTAGATTGCTGCTAGACTCAAAAATAACAACAAGCGCTAGGTTGATCGAATGTCTCTCGATGTGGGCGAGCATGACGATGGGTCTTTTCGTCAGCAGTTAAAATTTATGGTGGTGAATCTAATTAAGAACTTCAGCCGACCGGGTGGTTTGTCCGTGAATGCAAAGGATCTTGATTATTCTTCGGTGATACACGCTGATTCTCAAGATGAAGTGAGCTATATCTGTGGGCAAATTTCAGTGGAGTATGATCGAATACAAGAGTTACAAAATACGTTTGGTTACCTGCCCGAAAAATCCTTTTCAGACAGATAATCTCAATGATTAGGCAATGGCGGCTTTCGCACGCATTGCCCCATCTGCTGCATTCGCCAGCTCTTCACCTTTCACCACAAAATGATTTGTATAATAAGTGTTGTGCTCATCATGCTCATGGAAGTGGTGCGGTGTCAGTACGGCGGTCAATACCGGTACTTCAGTCTCTAGTTGCACTTGCATCAAACCATTACATACGGCTGCTGCGACAAAGTCGTGGCGGTAAATGCCACCATCTACCACTAACGCGCTGCAAGCAATCGCGGCATAACGACCGGTCTTTGCGAGTAGTTTCGCTTGAAGTGGGATTTCATACGCGCCGGGCACGGCGATCACATCGATGTTATCGGTGTTGTAACCGCGTTCTGCCAGGCTGGCTTTAAAACCATCTAGAGATTTAAGAACGATATCGGTATGCCAGGATGCGTGGATAAACGCGATACGCTGGGCTTTAGGGTCAAAAGTATTCGTCATGCTCTGATTCACTTTGTAATGCCAGTAAGAATCAGGGTGAACGGCAGCCAAGCCACAATTAATAAAAACTGTAGATGTAGGCATTGCACGCTCTCTCATATCCGGACTATCACCGTCGGCTCCGGAATTACACCGGATCTGCTGACCCCACCGAAGTGGGCGCTCGCGGGCTTAGACTCTCGTCATTACCGCCGGTGGGGAATTGCACCCCGCCCCGAGAACGAAATTCAGCAGTGATAAACCGCTGAAGCCGGGCAATATAGTGTGCCGGAGTGCATTCGTCAAAGGTAAGGAGTGTCTCAGTCAGGTGAAAAATCCGTTACAATCAGCGCATCTGATCCGGGGGACCCCATGGCCAATTCCTTTGTACACCTAAGAGTACACTCTGAGTTTTCTCTGTATGACAGCACCGTGCGCGTTAAAAAGCTAATTGGTGCGGTGGCAGATAATGGTATGGCCGCGGTGGCTCTGACCGATCAATCGAATATGTACGCCTTGGTGAAGTTCTATAAAACGGCCATGGGTGCAGGCGTTCAGCCCATTCTTGGCGCTGATTTATGGCTGGATAATCCTGATGATCTTACTCAGCCTTTTCGTATTACGGCCTTGTGCCAAAATTCTGCAGGCTACCTGAATCTACGAGAGCTAATCTCAAAGGGTTATAGTGATCATCAGCATTATGATAAAGCCATCGTTAAAAAAGAGTGGCTGTTTGAGCAAGCCGATGGTCTCATTATTTTGTCTGGCGCGCGCGATGGTGATATTGGTCAGCGGTTGATCAAAGGGAAAGTGGAGGCGGCAGAAGCTTTGCTTACCGAATATATGGAGCACTTTCCAGACCGTTTCTTTTATGAGGTGCAACGCACCGGTCGTAGCGGCGATGAAACCATTGTTAAAGCAGGTTTGATCATGGCGGCGAAGCAAAATGTTCCTTTAGTGGCTACCAATGATGTACGTTTTTTAACAGCGGATGATTACGAAGCGCATGAAACTCGTGTGGCAATTGGTCAAGGCTTTGCGTTAGATGATCCTCGACGCCCGCGTGAATACAGCGAAGAGCAATATTTTCGCTCTCCTGACGAAATGATCGAACTGTTCAGCGATATACCTTCCGCCATTGAGAACACGGTCGAGATTGCAAAACGCTGTGCGGTAGAGGTCGAGCTGGGCAAATACTACTTGCCGGATTACCCATTGCCAGAAGGCATGGATGAAGATGAGTTCTTCCGTAGAGTATCTGAAGTTGGTTTAGAAGATCGACTCAGTGTCATCCTCGATAAAAATGACCCGGACTACGCTGAAAAACGCAAAGTCTACGATGACCGACTGACGTTCGAGTTGGATATCATTATCCAGATGGGTTTCCCCGGTTACTTTCTGATCGTAATGGACTTTATTCAGTGGGCGAAAGATCATCAAATTCCAGTGGGGCCGGGGCGTGGTTCCGGTGCTGGCTCCCTGGTGGCTTATGCGCAAAAAATTACTGACCTTGATCCCCTAGAATACGATTTGCTGTTCGAACGATTTTTGAACCCTGAACGTGTTTCCATGCCCGATTTCGATATCGATTTCTGTATGGAAGATCGTGAAAAAGTGATTGCCTATGTGGCAGACAACTATGGTCGCCAAGCGGTCTCCCAGATCGTAACCTTTGGCACGATGGCGGCGAAAGCGGTCGTACGAGATGTTGCTCGTGCGCAAGGAAAGGCGTTCGGTTTGGCCGATAAGCTTTCTAAGCTGATTCCAGGTGATCCGGGGATGACGCTAGAAAAAGCACTTGAGACCGAAACCCTGCTGAAAGAATTTCTCGATGAAGACGAAGAAGCCCAAGAAATTTGGGATATGGCGCGCAAACTTGAAGGTGTGGCGCGCCAAACCGGTAAACACGCTGGTGGTGTTGTTATCGCCCCCACCAAACTGACGGATTTCTCCCCAACGGCGTGTGAGCCGGATGGTACGGGGCTTGTTACTCAATTTGATAAAAACGACGTTGAAGAAGCGGGTTTGGTTAAATTCGACTTCTTGGGTCTGCGAACCCTCACCATTATTGATTGGGCGCTGGAAACCATTAATCGTCAGCAGGCAAAGAATGGTTTAGACCCGGTTGAGATTGAGCATATTCCGCTCGATGACGCGCCGTCGTTTAAATTACTAAAAGACGCTCAAACGACCGCCGTATTCCAGTTGGAATCACGGGGGATGAAAGACCTTATTCGCCGCTTGCAGCCGGATAATATTGAAGACTTGATCGCATTGGTGGCCTTGTTTCGTCCGGGGCCACTTGAGTCCGGTATGGTTGATGACTTTATTAACCGAAAACACGGCCGCGCAAAAGTTGCGTATCCGCACCCTGATTTTGAACACGAAAGCCTGAAGGAGGTACTTGAACCGACTTACGGGGTTATCGTCTATCAGGAACAGGTGATGCAGATTGCACAGGTACTGGCGGGCTACTCACTGGGTGGCGCTGACATGTTGCGTCGTGCGATGGGTAAGAAAAAACCGGAAGAGATGGCCAAGCAGCGCGATACCTTCCGTGATGGTGCCGTATCAATTGGGGTTGATCCTGATTTGGCGATGAAGATCTTCGACTTGGTAGAAAAATTCGCCGGTTACGGATTTAACAAATCGCACTCTGCAGCCTATGCGATTGTGTCGTATCAAACCTTATGGTTAAAACAGCACTTTCCCGCGCCGTTCATGGCGGCGGTACTAACCTCTGATATGCAGACCACCGATAAAGTCGTGATCTTTATTGAAGAATGCCGTGAAATGGGTCTCGACCTTATTTTACCGGATGTGAATCAAAGCCAGTTTGGTTTTACCGTGAACGATGAGGGCTCTGTGGTCTATGGCCTTGGTGCAGTGAAAGGTGTCGGTGAAGGCCCGATTGCTGCCATTGTCGCGGCCCGCGAAAGCGGCGGTGACTTCCGCGACATGTTTGATTTTTGTCAGCGTGTTGATGGCAAAAAATTAAGCAAACGAGTACTTGAAGCCTTAGTACGTTGCGGCGCGTTTGATCGCCTTGAGTACACGGCCCCACGATCTGTGTTGATGGCTAGCATTACCGATGCCATCAAGAGTGCCGGGCAAAGTGCTGCGAATGAAGCCGCCGGTATGATCGACTTATTTGGCGAAGTACAAGCCGAAGAGGCGGATACAGCCGACGTGTATGAACGTCATCGTTATCTTCGTAATTGGACGTTAAAAGAACGCCTAGAAGGCGAGCGAGATACGCTGGGCTTGTACGTCACAGGCCATCCGTTTGATGAGTACGAAAAAGAAGTCCGTAAGCTGGTGCCAACGCGCTTATCGCATGTACAAGAGTCGAAAAAACCACAGAAGCTCTCTGGCTTAGTGGTCGACATGCGTGTGATGAAAAATAAGCGTGGCGAGAACATGTGCTTTGTGACGCTGGATGATCGCTCGGCGCGTTTTGAAGTGGCGCTTTTTTCTGATGTGTACGAAGAAGTGCGTGAAGTCGTTGCCAAAGACAAGGTGCTGGTGGTTGAAGCGCAGATCAGTCACGACGATTACTCCGGTGGCTTAAAAGCCATTGGCCGTAGTGCCATGGAAATCAGCCAAGCGCGGTTAACATTTGCGAAAGCCGTGCGAGTGAAAATTAGCGGTGTTGGAGCCGAAGAAAGCTTCACCAATCGTCTTATTGAGTTATTGCAGCCGTTACCACATGGATGCCCGGTGGTATTGGATTACCGCAATGAAGTCGCTTGCTGCGATATTCAGCTAGAAGATCGCTGGCGCATCAATCCTACTGATGAGCAACTACAAGAGCTAAAATTTGAGTTTGGTGAGGACGCCGTTGAACTCGTCTTCGGATAACTTATTTGAGAATGAACCGGCGCAGTTGTTAATGAAAAAACTGGAGCCGTTCCATCAACGCCCACTCTACTTGGCGTTAAGCGGTGGCATGGATTCCATGCTGATGCTTTATACCTTAAGCCATGTCTTAAGCCATGCCCCTGAATTGAAACATCGCCTAACTGCGATACATATCAATCATGGTTTATCCGAAAACGCAGACATTTGGCAACAGCAGTGCCAGCAAGCGTGTGATGTCTTAGCGGTCCCTTTGATTGCTCGGCGAGTTGTTATTGATATCAATGGGCGTGGGCTAGAGGCGGCGGCGCGTCAATCTCGCTACGATGTATTTGACTCGGTGCTACCTAACAAGGCTGTGCTGTTAATGGCACATCATGCCTCTGATCAGGCCGAGACGTTTATGCTCCGCCTTTTGCGTGGCAGTGGCTTAGCTGGCTTGGGAGCCATGCAGGAGCAACGGGCCTTAACGCATGATGCCAAGGATGAGAGGGTGCTGCTCCGGCCTTGGTTAACTCTGACGCATGAGGTGTTGGCAACCCGGGCAAGGGCGGAAGGCATTACATGGGTTGACGACGAATCCAATCAGGATCAGCGCTTTGACCGTAACTGGGTGCGCCACCGCATACTTCCCAGCTTAAAAGAACGACACCCCGCTATAGAAACTCGTTTAACGACCACCACCGAGCGTTTGCAATCTGATTACCGCTTATTACAGCAGCTACTGGAACCGTTTGTTGAGGCCGTTATATTGCCCTGCAAGTGGCCGCTAACGGGAGCGTATGCGCTAAGTCTGACTGAACTTCAGCGTCACCCTTATGCTCTGCAAGAGCATCTCGTGCGCCATTGGCTGCTACTTAATGAGTGCGCCATGCCCGAGGGCGATAAAGTGTGGCATTGGCTTCAGCAGTGCTTCAATGCCGCTGATGATAAAATGCCCGAATGCGCCTACGGTGAAGTTACCTTGCGGCGTTATCGTCAGCATGTGTATGTGGTGTTTTCGATTGCCAATAAACAACTTCCCGAACACATCCGCCTTCCATTGGTAGAGCCAGTCGCTTGGTTGGGGGGGGTGATTGTTTTAGAGGATGATAATGCTAATAGCTCGGCTGTTAATAGTTCGTCGCTTGATCACCCGCAAGGGATGGAATTTAAAGCGTCAGGGCTAAGTGAATGCTCGCTATTACCCGCAGGCCAGTGCAGCGGCATGAAAGTACGCTTTAATGGACGCCCGTCACGGACACTGAAAAACATGTGGCAGGAGCAGGGTATTCCGCCCTGGTTACGGGAACACTGGCCGAGTTTAGTGATCGATAGTGATACGATTATTCCTATAGGTTTAGTAAACAGTTGTTCTTTAGGTTTATTAAAGTGTGAACCAATCGAACTTTTGAGCCTGAAATGGCAACCTTGCGCCATTGGTAGATGTCTGACGCAATGATACAATCAATCACGAGAAAACGTTTTCCAAATGAAGTTATGTTGAACCAGATAGAGCGCTATTTAAAGCGCACTTTAGTGATCTTATTCGCGTGTTTTCTGACGGCGTGTGATTACTGTTGTGACGAAATATTACGTGGTGAAAAAATAGAAGAAGTGAGTATTACTTCTCAGAATATCATTGTGAATACTGACAATAATGAATCAGTACAAACACTTAAACCTGAGGGCGAAGGTAATACAGACTCAAGTGACGAAGCGAGTGAAGATTTTAACGAAACTCAAAGTAGCATTAACGATGCTACCGAAAATGTACCGTTAACGTATACCCCGCTTGATGAAGTCATAGATAACAATAAAAATAGGCAAATACTGAATCTGACATTGCCTACTATGGCTTGGGAAACAGACAGTGATGGCATGAGCAATCATGGTGTGCTTCCAAATGTATTTAGACCGCTGCCTCATGAGCAGACCGTAAACTTATCGGGTCGCATACATTGGGATGAATCCGAAGAAGCTCGTCAGTTATCCGTGGAGGATAGCATTAAGGGTGCGGAAGTAGAGCTTAAGTTCTTTCTTCCATAGTCGATGACCAATCGATCACCCACTCGGTGATCTAACCGATGACGCAATAACACTATGAACCTGTTTGTACGATTTTTCTGGTGCTGGGTACAGATAAAAAATAAAAAACACGCTGTCGATGTGCTGATAAAACAACATTTTAGAATATGGCCTCACGACATGGGCTGGCGGCTTCATTTGCCTAATTTTAGGTTCTTGAGTTTTATGGAGTTAGGTCGTTTCCATTATTGGTACGGCGTTAAATCTGAATTAAGAAGAGCGTCAGGAAGTCGATTAATCGCCGCGCAAGACATGGTATACATTCGACCTGTTAGCTTTTTAGCAAAACTCGACATGGCTACCTATGTCCTCGGCTGGGATGAGAAGTACGTTTATTTTAAACATGATTTTTATGTTGGGAAGTCACTGGTTGCGACAGGATTAGTTAAGGAAGCCTGTGTCGCGAACGGAGCGGTGATATCGCCCAACGATATATTCTGTGGAGAGACTCCGCAGGAAACCGCTAGCTTGTTGGAGAGCTGGCGGGTTATGCAAGCGGAGGTTAAGGCTTTGTCTGCCCCTCGCTGAGGAGAGACTATGACCATAAAGCTATATCAGTTTCCAATTTCTCATTACTGTGAAAAAGTACGCTGGGCTTTGGATTACAAAGGCTTGCCATTTCGAAAAGTTAATTTGGTGCCTGGGCTACATGTTCGCAAAACCCTGTCTTTATCGCAGAAGTCACAGGTGCCTGTTATTGATGATAACGGGGCGATTGTTCAGGGCAGCTCAGCCATCATTGATTATCTAGATAAAACCTATCCTGAACGCCCGCTAACGCCTCATGATCCCGTGTTGGCTGAACAAGCGCTGGCGTGGGAGAAAAAGCTCGACGATGTCGTAGGCGTCGCAGTAAGAACGTTTGTATACCACCACTTGTTATCCAGCCCTTCGATGGTCGTTCCTTTATTAACCGCCAAGCAAAACGTGATAGTTAAAGCTCTGTTTTATGCCGCATATAAAAAGATAGCGAGTTCCATGCGTCGTTGGATGAGCATCAATGAAAGTACGTCGCAAAAAGCGATGACTGATATGGATGCCGTACTAAGTGATTTACGCAAAGTGTATGTCAACACTCGTTATCTTGTAGGGGATGAATTCTCCCGAGCAGATCTTGCTGCCTGTGCTCTTTTTGCTCCTATGTTTCAGCCGAATGGTTATGGTCTTAAATGGCCTAACATGTCGGAAGTGCCGGTAGAGATGACCGAGTGGTTGGCGTCACACGATGATGCATTGCAATCTTTGGCAATTCGTTATGAACAGAATCGTTAACGAAAATTTAAAAAGGAGTTTTGTCCGCTTGGGCCTGCTTGGTTTTACCAATATACATTTGGCGTAAAAAGTCACATTTTTAGTCGTAAACCATTGTAGAGCCAAAGGTTATTCATGCGAACCACCCGAACGGGTGAGCTTATTGCTGTCGTATAATGTGTAATTTTTCTTAAAGAATCCTTCCATTCCACCACATAGACGACACACAGATCATGATTGTAGGTTGTTTAGTGGCTGTGCTTTTGCGACATCATTTTCCGTTCTATAAAGTTTTGCTCAATTAGATCGATTGATTTTATTGGGTGAGAGCTCTGGATGGACACCAATACTTACAGGATTGTATTGAACTCAATGAGAGAGGCGGGCGTTGCTTTAGTGCGATCGCCACGCCCAGTGATTCGTAGTACTGACAGGAAACTCGTCGAGAAACTTTATCAAGCGCCTTCCGTTCTGCTTGATTCGCTAGACCTTTCTACTGCATAGCAAGTGATGTCAGTACTTGATGAAACGGGAGCCGACTTCTCACTTGAGTCGTCAAATAACGAATTTACCCCTGGCGCAGGTACTTACGAAATAGCAATTTCAGTAAAGCGTTACAACCAGATTGCAGACGTTATGCGTGTAATTTATGAATTAATTGGAACTGATGTAAAACAAGCACTAGAAATGCTGACACGTTCGCCTTCCGTTTTATTATCTAAGATCTCGCTTGCGACGGTTGAGGTGTTTCAAAAACGCTTAGAGAGCTAAGGGGAAGATTTTTTTCATCGCAGCCAGCCGAAGCACACTATGATGTGTTTTATTCTGGCCCTACTGAAACTGCTCTGGTTGAATGCAGCGGACACTTTAATAAGAGATAATCCTTATCAATTATTGGAGTGCCGTCATGAGTCAAAAACGCAGTTACAAACAGTACCCGAAAGACCTTAAAGAAGAAGCCGTCGCTTTGGTTCGTGATTAAGGCTACTCAGTGGCTGAAGCCGCTAAATCATTAGGTGTAGCGACTAACTTACTGTATCGCTGGAAAGAACAGCAAGAGCAATTGTCTGCAGGGGTTGGTCTGGCAGAAGATGAGCGAACAGAGCTTCAACGGTTGCGCAAAGAAAATAAAGAACTGCGCATGGAGAAAGAGATTTAAAAAAAGGCCAGTGCCTTCTTTGCGAAAGAAATGAAGTGAAATATCGCTTTGTTGAACAATACGCGACAAATTATCCAGTACGGATACTTTGTCGCGTAATGAGGCTCAGTAAGTCGGCCTTCTACGCATGGAAGGCTCGGCCTGCGCGTGTAACAACGGCGCAAGAATTACGAATGTACCGAAGAACTAAAGAGCTCTTTAAGGCAAGTCGTGAGAGCTTAGGGAGCCGTGAAATGGCCAAAAAGTTGCGCACAGAAGGTTATGACGTAACTCGCTATAAAGCCTCAAGAATCATGGAGGTATTACAGTTAGTCGTTAAGCAGCGCGTGGCCTATAAGGTCACTACACAACGAAAACATAGTGATCCGGTTGCCGTTAACTTACTCAATCAGAACTTTAACCCTGTAGGGCAAGATCAGATTTGGGCAGGTGATATCACTTATTTGAAAACAGGTGAAGGCTGGGTTTACCGAACCATTGTTATGGATCTGTATTCTCGTAGAATTATCGGCTGGGCTATGGATAAGCGCATGACAACCAGCTTAATAAGTTGAGCAATGATCATGGTTTACAACGTTCGTCGGCCGCCTAAAGGACAGGTTTTTCACAGTGATAGAGGTTCGCAATATACAAGTAGGACTTATGGTAAGTTACTGGCCGATTATGGAATTCGCGCATTTATGGGTGATGTGGGTGCCTGCTGGGATAACCCAGTGGTGGAGCGTTTCTTCGGTAGCTTAAAGCACGACTGGATCTTTAAGGTTCACCAGCCTACTCGGTCACATATGAAAAACGATGTAGAGGCTTACACTAAGTATTACAACCTAGATCGACTTCACTCTTCTAATGGAGACTTGTCGCCGGTGGAGTATGAGAATTTAGCAAATTAATGTGTCCGGATTTATTGACCAGAATATTCTGAGATGGCTGAAAAAGCATTGAATGAAAAAATGGAGGAAGAGAGTAACCGTTAATGGGCATGTATAACGGTTACTCTTTTTTTAGATCAACTGCTTAGGAATTGCCCTAGTAACATGGTCAGTCCGTAGCCTGCCGTGTAGGCCAGCAGCAAAGCTACGATAAAGCGCATATAGCTACCAAAGGTAAGCTCATCGACTTTGCTCATCGCTACAATACCGGCTGCAGAACCAATGATCAGTAGTGATCCGCCGACACCCACAGCGTACGTAAGAGATAGCCATTCAGCGGCGGTCATGGTGACGTCTGATTTAAGAAGTGCGGCGGTAAGTGGCACGTTATCAATCAATGAGGAAATCAACCCCATCAAATAGTTGGCTTGCCACGCGGGAATGTATTCATAAATACTAACAAAGGCATCCAGCGCATGAATCTCTTTCAGCGCCCCGACAATCAATAAAATCCCTAAGAAGAACATCAAGGTATCGAACTCAATACGACGAATGTAATCCATGATGGGATCATTTTCAGTGTCTTCCCCCATGAATTTTGCGACCAAGAACATCACTGATAATCCCGTAAGAAAGGTCAGTACAGGTGGGATATCAAAGGCGACGTTAAACGCGATCGTTGTAAAAATTGTGCTTAAAAAGACCAAGGCAATGGTGATGTCGACGGCTTGCAAGTCATGGCTTTTTTTATTGATCACAACGATGTTCGATAGCGGTTTCATCATCAATAAAATCAGCACCCCCACGGCCAATATCGCGGGGCCAGCGAGGAGTAATAGGTTGGTTATTTCTGCTTTCCCGTCGAGAAAAATCATCAAGGTTGTGACATCACCAGTGATCATAGCTACACCGCCAGAGTTAACGGCAAAGACCGTTACCGCAGCAAATCGCAGCTTTTTCGCTACGTCGAGATTGAGTGATAATACTAAGGCAATGGAGACTAGAGTTGCGGTAATGTTATCGGCTAATGATGAAAATAAAAATGCAAACAGGCCGGTAAGCAGTAACAGCTTTCGTTCTGAAATTTTGTGAGGCAGTAGCCTGAAAATTAAGGTTTCAATCAGCCCTTTTTTGTTTAGATATGCCACAAACGTCATGGCAGCGGTGAGAAATAGCCACAAACTAGCAATCTCGCCGATGTTTTCTTGAAGCCCTAACATCACCTCATCATGCAGCTCTGTGTGGGCGCTTGCGGCAAATAAGGTGACCCAAGAGACAGCACCAAGAAACAGTACGGATTGGGCTTTATTAATGTGAATTACTTCTTCAAGGACAATGGCCAGCAGGCCAATGAGCGCAAGGGCGATTAACACCCAGGAAATATACTCAGGCATATCAATACTTCAGCGTTAGGGGTTACGGCGGAAATCCGTCAAGGAGCCTGATTCTATGCCTTATGCGCCCATGTTTGAAGGTGTATGATGCCTTGTATAAGCAACAGACTAATCCAGTACAAGCACTGAGATCAGTTTAGTGAGATAGTTTTATTCTTCGGAGAATTCATTCCAGTCGCGAAGCAGCTCTGCTTGAAGGTGAGCAAGCTCTATTAACGCATGAAGTTCGGCGGCTGTATCCTTTTTACCACTGAAGATGGGAAGCGCATGTATACGTTTAACCAAGGGGTGTTGGCGGTTTTTAACTTTATTCTTCTCTAATGCCCAACGAATATTACTGTTTAGCATTCGGAAAAAGATGATACGGGTAGATAAGGTAAATACGCTAACACTAGGGTTTAAGCTGAAGTGATCAAACTCAATGCCGGCCAGCAATACCTGGCGGCTGGTGACGTGAATAGAGGCTGAACGTTTAAAATTCAACACCATGGCCATTACGCCAAATGGCTCGCCGGGGTTGATTTGGTTGAGCGATGTTTTGGAGGTGTCATCGGCAGTAACGTCTAACTGGCCCTTCAATAAGAAATAGAGCACATTCGCTTTGTCGCCCTTATGAACAATGACTTCTCCTTCAATGGCCGTCACAAATCTCGTTAAGCTCATTAAAAGCTCAAACTGTTCTGGGTCAGACTTCATTAGCTCTTTAAAAAAGGTGACACCCGATACGGTTCTATAAAGGCTTTCAATGAGGTAGTCGTCTCTTGTAACCGGGCGCATGCTGCTATCCTAATAATTCCTATCTATTTAGCATAGCAGCAAAAAATATCCGCAGTGAGAACAGGCACACACTGTTGTAAGGAGCCAATGTGATGCAAGTGAAGAATATCGGTTTAGTCTTTTGATTTTCAGTCGTGCTTGCGGGGCGTGGCGCAGATGATCCAGTACGTGAAGACACACAGGTAGGCGTTGGTTCAGGTCTTGATTCAGACCCTAGCATAGAGGTTAACTCAGACGGAGTAAGTGCCGGTTTGAGTTGGCAGTGGCAATTATGCGGAGATATCAATACTGGGTATGAGATCGCAATTTACGATATCGATTTGTTTGATACCACACAGTCCAGTATTAATGGGCTACAAGCTCAGGGCCGTTTGGTTATTTGCTATTTTCCAGCGGTTTCACGAGAAGAGTAGCGCGACGACGCGGAAGATTTTGATACGTCAGTGCTAGGCAGCGAGCTAGATAGCGTGAAAGGTGCGCGTTGGTTAGATATTCGTGCAGACTCTTTGCATGAGATCTTGGAAGCTCGATCAGACACTGCGGTTGCTATAGGTTGTGTTGGCGTAGAGCCGGACAATGTTGATGGGTACATCAATGAATCTGGTTTTGATTCAAGTAGTTCTGATCAAATTACATACAATCAGTTTTTGGCGACGGCGGCTCATGAGCGTTGATTGAGGTTAATGGCGGGTCCTTAATAATGTAAACAACAAAGATATAAAGTGTCTACAGGACACGCGCCTCACTACTTATAAACATGGGCTTTCAGGAAAACACCATTTCGGTGTTGCTACTTTTAGACGTGACCCGTCATGCCATCTAAGTAGCGCCTTGAACTGTTACTTTTCTGAAAGCCGCAGCCATAACTGCATTAATCAGAGGTGCCCTAGATGACAGTTTTCGGTTTAGCTGCCAGTAAATCGTTACTCGTCACTGGCCATCATCTGAGCAGACTCCATCACCTTAGCGTACTGTCCGGTGATGTCGTTCATTTTGCGCAGTATAGAGTCGGTAGTGACTGTAATCACGGTCGGTACATAGCGATCATCATCGCCTAAGCGGAAGCCGGATTGCGAAAAGCGCCATTGGTTACGTACTTTAATTAACGCTAACTTTAACTCTTCGGTATTCATATCACTGGCTTCAAGGTCTGAGAGTGACTCGTCGAATAACTGAATGGCTGCTGCAAATTCTTCTTCTAAATTTGGCGCGCTGACATTCCAAGCAATAGCGACGTAGGCTTTGGCAATTTTTTGCGACAGCATACGTTGCCGCCCTGACATATTGACCAGCTTGCCACTTTCAATGCCTGAGTACGCTTCAATTTCTTTTACTACTTCGTTACAGGCGTTTAATAATATGAGGTTTTCTTGCATCAGCGGTGGCGCATCGCCTTTACGGGGGCGGGCAAGAATTTTCTCTCGGTGTGTTAGCCAAATGACCTCAACTTGGTCAAGCTTGGCATTCACTTCATCGCTGGGAGCGTAATCTCGTAGTTCAATAAATTGAGACTCGAAGAGGGCGACGGACTCGTCTAGTTGGCGTTGTGCAATATCGGCTTTAATTTGTGCACCGACCATGAGATAGCTTTTCATCATACGTTGGGAAAGCATACGTTGACGTCCTGACACATTAATCGCCTCGGCATCAGTCATGCCGAAGCTTTGTGCTGGGGCAAAGGCAGGCACTAGCACTAACATAAGAGTGAAGATCAAGCTTCTCATTAGGGTCTCCTAATACAACTGAGAATACGTCTTGGGCAGGCATTGATTGCGGGTGGTTCATCACCCGTCACAGCGGTACTAAATTGAAACTCAGCCAAGGCGTTGAATTGTTTATTTAGATTTTTCTGAAATAAAGCAACTAGCAGGCCAGAACATGAGCGTCAGACAAAGTACTGTGAAATGCGGCGGTAATATGACAGCTTGGCGGTTAGGAAGGTTTGGTACGCCCCGAGTTGGGGCATACCAAGTAGGCGAGGCATGTTTATAGTGCTGTCGCCAGAGGTTTATGGCTAATTAACTAATGCCTTGAGACTTCAAGTATTCGTCGTAAGTACCGTGGAAATCGACAATTTCGTTGTCGCGGATTTCGATGATACGTGTTGCCAATGATGAGACAAACTCACGGTCGTGAGAGACGAAAAGCAAAGTGCCTTCGTACATTTCTAAGGCCATGTTGAGTGACTCAATGGATTCCATATCCATGTGGTTCGTCGGTTCATCCATTAGCAGTACGTTGTGATCATTCATCATCAACTTACCAAACAGCAAGCGACCTTTTTCACCACCAGAACAGACTTTGACGGACTTTTTGATGTCGTCTTGGTTGAACAGTAAGCGACCCAATGTGCCACGTACCGCCTGATCGTCATGATTCTCAGTTTTCCAACGTTCCATCCAGTCGAAAAGATTTTCGCCGCTGTCGAATTCGTATTCGTGATCCTGAGCGTAGTAACCAATATCCGCGTTTTCAGCCCACTTAATCATGCCAGAGGTTGGTGTGACATCGTTTACTAGGCATTTTAAGAAGGTGGTTTTACCAGCGCCGTTGGCACCGATGATGGCAATTTTTTCACCCGCTTCTACCAACAAATTGGTGTTTTTAAACAGCGGTGCTTCGCCATCGTAGCTGTGTGCTAGGCCTTCAATCTCAAGCGCTAGGCGATGTAGCTTTTTCTCTTGGTTGAAACGAATGTATGGGTTTTGACGGCTAGACGGTTTAATGTGATCCAGCTTGATCTTATCCATTTGCTTAGCACGGCTGGTCGCCTGCTTAGCTTTTGAGGCATTGGCCGAGAAGCGCGAAACGAACTGCTGAAGCTCAGCAATTTGCGCTTTTTTCTTCGCGTTTTCTGATTGCAGGCGCTCACGAGCTTGGGTCGATGCAATCATAAAGTCATCGTAATTGCCTGGATAGATTTTTATGTCGCCGTAGTCGATGTCAGCCATGTGAGTACAGATAGAGTTCAAAAAGTGACGGTCGTGCGAGATGATGACGATGGTGCACTTCATGTCATTGAGAATGCTTTCCAACCAACGAATGGTATTGATATCCAAGTTGTTGGTAGGTTCATCGAGTAATAGAATATCCGGGTTTGAGAACAAGGCCTGAGCCAGTAATACTCGAAGTTTCCAGCCCGGTGCAACTTCCGACATCATGCCTTGGTGTTGTTCTGTTGGAATACCTGCGCCAAGTAAAAGCTCGCCTGCACGACTTTCTGCCGTGTAACCATCCAGCTCAGCAAACTCGCCTTCGAGTTCGGCGGCTCGCATGTAATCGTCTTCGGTGGCTTCAAGATTAGCGTAGATACCATCACGCTCTTCTTTAATGTCCCACAGTTCTTTGTTGCCCATCATCACCGTGTCGATCACAGTAAACTCTTCAAAGGCAAACTGATCCTGGCTTAGTTTGCCAAGACGTTCGTTAGGAGTGATGCTAACGTTACCGCCGCTTGGCTCTAACGAGCCGTCGAGAATCTTCATAAAGGTGGATTTGCCACAGCCGTTGGCACCAATAAGGCCGTAACGATTGCCATCACCGAATTTAACGGAGATGTTTTCAAAAAGTGGCTTGGCACCAAACTGCATGGTGATATTTGCGGTAGAAATCACGGGCGTATCCTGATTCTGACGGGTTGGACGAAAGGGCGGCACTATACGCGTTTTTTGAGTGAAAAACGAGCGACGCAAGCCTAGATGATGGGCAATTGTTGGAGGTGAACATGCATAATCCTAATGACATTCTTCGGTTTTGGTTTGACGAGCTATCTCCAAAGCAATGGTTTGAAAAATCGGAGAAAACGGATGCTGAGATTCGGCGTCGTTTTGAAACGACCTATCACGCTGCAGCGGTCGGTGAATTGTTTGACTGGCGCGGTGATATACAAGGGCGCTTAGCCGAAATACTGGTACTTGATCAGTTCTCTCGAAATATCTATCGAGGTGACCCTAGGGCATTCGCAGCAGATAATATGGCGCTAGTACTTGCCCAGGAAGCCGTCTCGCTAGGTTGGGATCAGCAACTCGAAGAGTCGCATAAGAGCTTTCTGTATATGCCTTATATGCACAGCGAATCGGCTAAGGTTCATAAAATTGCGCTGGCGCTATTCTCCCAGCCGGGACTTGAAAATAATTTGGATTTTGAAATACGGCACAAAGACATCATCGACCGTTTTGGTCGCTACCCGCATCGAAACGAGTTGTTAGGCCGAGAGAGTACTGCGGAAGAAATTGAGTTTTTAACACAACCGGGCTCTTCGTTCTGAAGGCCCAGCGTTATTTATTACCGTGATTTGCGTTACTTTTTCAGTGACAGTGTTGAGGCAGTTTTGTTTTTAGGATTGCGGTACACCGTCTTTTTGCTTTTTGTCGACTTATCCTGAGTGTTGGCAGGCTTGGAATGCTTTGTGGAACGTTTTGAATCGTTCTCTGGCGAACGATTGTTCGCGTCGCTGTGCGATGCTTTTTTCGTGTGGTTGCCCCACGGTTGCACCGTCGCGGTATCGGTATCGGTGGCGTCGGCTTTCGGTGAATCTGTGGTCATGGTGTCGGTATCTCTGGGTGTTTTTTGATCGGTCTTGGCTGCTGGTGTTTTCTTCTCTGTTTTTTGACTGCGCGGAATGGTGCTTGAGCGGTGCGCCTTGCGCTCGCTGGTGCCAGAAGCGGCAGCGGGGTGATCAGGCAAACAGATGCCTTCAGGAATAATCACTATCTCACGTTGTTTGAACAACTTGCCCATGGCCATCTTGAAAGCTCGTTTGCTGACGCCAAAGTGCAGCTCGATAAGGTCAGCAGGGCTGTGGTCACCAAGACCCAATGAGCCACCAGATTCATGTAATTTAGCGAGAATCTTTTTGGCGACAGGATCTGCGCGGGTGTGGCCTAACGGCTCTAGAGAAAGATCAAGACGGTGATCTTCTTCACGCACACGGCGTACATAGCCTTCAAAACGCTGACCAACGCGAATGGCCGTATGAATCTGACTTTCGTGCAGTACGCCCCAGTATTTGTCGTTTACAATCGCTTTGTAGCCAATGTCGGTACGCTGAGCGATCAGCATTTTCACTTTATCGCCTTGTTCAAACGGCGCAGGCTCGCCCGGCCAGATTGCTTTGGCCTCGTCTTGTATAAATCGATTGAGCTTATTGCTGCCGATTAATCGGCCGGTATTGTCGAGGGTTACATACACGACGTAATTATTGCCCGGTTCCATGCGTTGGTTTTGCTCGGCAAACGGTACAAACAAATCTTTCGGCAACCCCCAGTCAAGGAAGGCTCCTGTGGTATTCACATCCACCACTTGAAGATTGGCGGCTTGGTGCAAGGTTACGCGGGGGCGTTGAGTTGTGGCAATGGGGCGGTCGTCCGAATCAAGATAGACAAACACTTTGATCTCATCACCGACATTCGTATTGTCTGGGACATACCGTTTAGGTAGAAGTATTCTTCCGCCTTCGCCATCATTCAGATACAGGCCCTGATTTTGAACGTCGCTAACCGTTAGCGTATGAAATAGTCCGATGTCAGCCATGGGAACCTCTGATGAATGGGTTGGAAAATTGTGTTTGCTGTCACTGATGATTGATCAGTGACGGTAAAGCGTTTTAATCAGGTGCCAGCCAAACTGAGTTTTGATCGGGCCTTGAACTTTTAGTAGAGGACCTTTGAACACGGCTTCGTCGAACGCTTTGACCATATCGCCTTTGTCGAATTCGCCAAGTGAGCCGCCACTTTTGCCTGATGGACATGTCGAGTGTTTGCGTGCGAGCTTATCGAACTCTGTCCCTTTGTTCAGTTGCTCAAGCAGGTTTTCAGCTTCTTTTTGGGTGTTCACCAGAATGTGGCAAGCACATGCTCTTTTAGCGGCCATTGTTAGGGTCTCCGAGGCGTCGGTGTCAATTTGCGGTAGTATATCGTTTATCCTGATCGTTGAGGGAATTGTCTTGAGAATCCCCCCTCTAATCGTCGTACATAAATAAGTCAGAAGGTTGTGAACTGTGGATTTACTGATTGTTGTGGTCTTGTTTGGTGTGGGCTTGATGGTCTGGCCCTTGCTGCAGAAGCAGCAGAAGGCACGAGAGTGGGCTATGAGTTACTTACGTCGTCAGTGTGAACAAGATGGTTTGCAGTTACTGGATCAGACCGTGGAGCTCAGTTCAACAAAGATACGCTGGAACAAAGGCCGACCTTTGGCCGTGCGTACCTATGTTTTTGAATTTAGCGTCGACGGCGGTGATCGTTATCAAGGTTCATTGCAGCTGGCTGGGTATCGAACGCTATCGCTGCAACTGGACACTCACCGTTTTCAATGAAATACACGAACCCAATAGAGGTTTTTCATGGTAGAACATCAATCTCAACATAGTCGTTTTGTGCTTGAGCAAGACGGTAATGAATGCGTGTTAGATTATGAGCTTCACGGAACGTCTGTGAACTTTACGCACACGTATGTTCCTTTCCGTTTACGCGGGAAAGGCTTGGCCGAAGCGCTAGTGAAAGCCGCATTGGCTTGGGCTGACGAAGAAGGCTTAAAAAAAGAAGCCAGCTGCTGGTATGTAAAAAAATCTCTGTGACGTTTGAACACACTAAATATGAATAAACTCAATCATCCAGCGTAAAATTTTGTCACTGTCGTTGGGTTGATCAATGCTAGCGAGTGCTTGGTCTAGCAGGTCTGATCCTACGTCATCACGGCGTCTTTCTAGTAATCGACAAAAATACTCTGGGGTAAATTCAGGGTGTCCCTGAAAGCTCAATACTTGGTCGCCAATATACCAAGCGGCGTATTCACAAAAGTCACTACTGGCTAAGACTTTTCCTTTGGGAGGTAAGCTCTCCACCTGATCTTTATGACTATAAATCAGCTGGTAAGCATTACTATCATCGTTAAGCCAAATCGGTAGATGCTTTATGTTAGTCATATGATTGCCCACCCCCCAACCTTTGTGGCTTTGGCTTGCATGGCCGCCAAGGCAATGCGCTAACATTTGATGGCCAAAACAGATGCCGAGTAATTTCGCTTTGTGGGTATACGCGTGTTTAATCCATTGTGCTAACGGCTCAAGCCAAGGTTCGTTGTCATACACGCCGGTTTTTGAACCGGTAATTAAATAGGCATCACATTCATTAAGATTGCTTGGAAATTCACCTTCTTGGATGCGGTAGTGACGAAACTCTAAATGCTTATCTAGGGCCGCGAGGTTTTTACGAACCATGCTGCCATAGGAAGCGTAATCATCAATTAAATCAGGATATAGAACGTCACTTTCCAGTAACCCAAGTATTGGCATAGCTCAATGAACTCCATTGGCAGGTGGTTGAGTTAGTTTAGCATCATAAGTTTTTTTTAAAGGGGTCAAAACATCTTCCACACCATGTATTCGAATCTCAAGCATAAGGGCCAGTAATTGCCCAAGACGCCCGCTCGGAAATTCTTTCTTTTGCATCCAAAGTAAGTACTCTTCAGGAATATCGCACAATCGGCGTCCTTGATATTTACCGAAGGGCATGGTCATTTGAACTAACGCGATGAGGTCTTCTTTTACAAACATTTTCGGTGTTCCAACTTTTACAAATAATGTATTTTGGCCTGTTAAAATAACTATTGTCGCAATTTGACAGTCTCGTTCGTGAACGTGCTTTCAGACCATGAGAGCTTCTGGATATAGTCTACACTGATAGGAATGACGCTGTGGCTTAGATCAGTGCGGTGACACACATATGCGTTCAGACCGGTGTAGTCCGTTGAACATGACGGTAGGTGGAGTAGTTGCATGAAGGCGTTGTCGTCCGCAGCCGAAGGTAAGTATCAGCCAAGTGATGGCTGGAGAAGAGTACAAGAAGAAGCACAACGAGCTGGCACTCATAAAGGGGGGCGCTTTGGCGCGTCTGATTTACGCCTAGAAACCATTCTAGAGCGAACTATGCGTGTATTTCTTACAACACGTTCTGAGACTTTAGCCAGTGATATTGAAGGTGCATTACTGCAAATAGCACGTTTAATGAAAGCGTGTAGCGCAACCATGTTTATTGCGCCAGTTCCGTCAACAAAGCGTCCTGAGATGCTGGTGAGCGTGTCGTTTAGCGATACGGACGGACTCAACAATCTTGCAGAAAATTTTTGGCAAGAATCAAACCGCGATATTACATCAACTTTCTCAGAAGAATATAAAGAGACCAATACTGAAGGTGAACTTAGGAAGTTGCTGGGCGGTGTCCGTATGCTTCAAGTTCCGGTACTTGATAATGTTGGATGTATTGGTTTTTTACTGATTACGCTACCATCCGGAATCCCTGAAACCTCTAGTCGTAAACTCGCTCAGCTGGGTACATTTGCTCAGTTGTGCTGTTTGATGCAAGAGCGCCTACATGTGATGGCAGCGCTAGAAGATAGAGAAAAGTTATTACAACAAACGGAGCGCTTAGCCAAAATTGGGTCTTGGTATGACGATGTTGTAAAAGACAAGATTACAATTACCCCGCAAACCGCAGCTATTTTTGAACAAGATGAATCTATTGGTGTTGTGAGTTTGTCACAATACTTTGAATATATTCATCCGGGTGATATTGAGAAAGTTGCACAAACCCTGACTGAAAGCATGGCGGAAAGAAAACCATCTGACATGATTTATCGTGTGAGCTTACCTTCTGGTGCAGAGAAGGTGATTCATGGTCGTGCAGAAGTGATTGTGGATGGCGAGAATAAAGTCATCGCACGGGTCGGTTCTATTCAAGATATCACCGAGCAGCAAGCAAAAGAGAACCGTTTGCGCTTAGCCATGACGGTATTTGAATTCACCATGGAAGGGGTAGTCATTACCGATTCTGATTTTCGTATCGAAGCGGTTAACCCAGCATTCAGCACTATTACGGGATATTCTGAGCGTGAGGCCACGGCTCAGCTGATGGGGATGTTACGGTCAGAGCGTCATAACGACAGCTTTTTTGATCGTATGAGCCAGCAACTTCAAGACCGTGGTTACTGGCGCGGGGAAGTGTGGAATAAACGCAAAAATGGCCAAGTTTATCCGCAGTGGCAAACGATTACTGAAGTGCGTGATGATCAGCAAAGGCTCACTCATTATGTGGTGGTGTTTTCCGATATGTCGCGGATGAAAGAGCATGAGCAACAGCTTAAGCACCTTTCTAATTACGACTCGCTCACCAATCTTCCTAATCGAACTTTACTACTCAGCCGACTCGAAGGTGCGATTAATGACGCCACGGTAAACAAACGCAAAGTAGGCGTTATTGCGATAGACCTTGATCACTTTAAGCATATTAATGACAGCCTTGGGCACCCTGCTGGTGATCGTTTATTACAAGAGTTTGCACAGCGAATGCGTCAACGGCTACGTGACTCGGATACCGTTGCTCGTCAAGGCGGTGATGATTTTGTTGTGATTTTGGAGAACATTGCTAGTGATCAGCAAGTTGAAAATGTTGCCGAAATTATCATACAACTATTGAAAACCCCGTTTGATGTCGGGGTTGGGCAAGAGCTTCATATTACCGCTAGCCTAGGTATTACCATATTCCCCGAGCATGGCTCTGACGTTACGCAATTGTTAAGTAATGCGGATGTCGCTATGTATCAAGCGAAGCACAGTGGACGAAATAGTGTCGCGGTGTATAACAATGAAATGACGCAGGTCGTGTCGGATAGACTCGAACTGGGGAACCAGCTCAGAGTTGCGTTACAGGCCGATAATGAGCTGCGCCTGCATTATCAACCTCAAGTGTCTATTGAAACAGGCGACGTTGTTGGCGTTGAAGCGCTGATTCGCTGGTACAGAGACGACGGTGAAGTCATTCAACCTGGTCGCTTTTTGCCTGTTGCAGAAGACAACGGCTTGATGCCGGACCTAGACAGCTACGTACTTGGTAAGGCTTGCCGCCAGCTAGAGCAATGGCAGAGTTCAGGTGTGAAGCCGATTATGTTGGCCGTCAATATTACCCAGCCGACATTTATGGCAGGAGGTTTGGTTGATCGACTGACGCGCCTACTAAAGGAAACGGGTATTGATCCTACCTGGCTGGAGCTAGAAATTACGGAAGGCGCATTGTTGGAACCAAGCAGCCAAGTATTGGACACCTTAGCTGGATTGAAAAATCTAGGGGTTGCATTGGCCGTCGATGATTTTGGCACCGGTTATTCTTCACTGGCCTATTTGCATCGATATCGTGTTGATAAGCTCAAAATCGATCGTGGGTTTGTACAAAGCACGGACGTGGAAGAGGAAGGTAAAGTCATTACGCGTACCATTATTCAAATGGCGAAAGGCCTAGGGTTGCAAGTACTGGCTGAAGGGGTAGAAACGGAAACGCAATTAGCGTTTTTGAAAGATAATGGTTGTGAAACTTATCAAGGTTTCTTCTTTAGTCGGCCTGTTCCCGTTGAGGAGTTGGTGCTGCGCTAAACATGACAACAAGCTTAAGACGTATGCCCCCGTGCAAAAACGGGGGGCACGTTAGCGGCTCTGCCTATCTAGGGAGTGATGATTGAGCCTGATACCACTGTTACAGCCGAGATGTTATTCGTAAGTACAGAAGTAAGCGGTTTGGCCTGCCAAGCGCACCTGAAATTTCACGTTCGCTTCAATTTCAAATGAATCACCTTGCGCGAATGTCTGCCATTCGCTCTTGCCTGGAAGAAGGGCATCCATGCTGCCAGATACAACCGTCATTACTTCTTTTTGGCTTGTGCCAAATTCGTAATCACCCGGCTCCATCACGCCAATAGTTGCTGGCAGAGTGTCAGTTTGTAGGGCAATGGATTTTACTTTGCCGTCGAAATATTCATTTACAGTCAACATGATTACAGACCTGATTAATTTGTGGAGCGCGATTATACCCATCTAGCTGTGCTTTTGCGTAGTGGTATAGGATCAGTCCTGTGTCTTAGTGTTCTCGTCATTAAATGAAATTTAAACGAGCGTTCTAACATCATTTCCTGTATACTTCGCGCCCTCTTAAATAGATACGTCGGGCTCAACCGTGTCAGCAGCGTTGTAACGTGAGCGTGGTTAGCGGAGTTCTAACCCTAACGGTAAGCCCCTCAACGTCTGCATACAGGTATAAAATATGAGCGATACGACCAGCACAGGCTTTGCGAGCTTGGGCCTACCTTTCCCTGTTCTTCGTGTTCTTGAAGAACTTGGCTATGAAACACCATCCGCGATTCAAGCGCAAAGCATCCCGCCTTTATTAGAAGGCAACGACGTGTTGGGTATGGCCCAAACCGGTACGGGTAAAACCGCTGCGTTTGCATTGCCACTGCTTGTTCGTACTAATCCAGAGCTTCGTAGCCCACAAGTATTGGTGTTGGCACCGACCCGTGAGCTAGCTCAGCAGGTGGCTGAAGCTGCTAAGACATACAGCCGTCATATGCAGGGCATTAACGTATTGTCTGTGTACGGTGGTACTGACTTTACTGGTCAGCTACGTGAACTGAAACGTGGGCCACAGTGGGTGGTGGGTACGCCGGGTCGTGTTATGGATCACCTACGCCGCGGCACATTAAAACTAGACGACATCAAAGCCGTTGTGCTTGATGAAGCTGATGAAATGCTGCGTATGGGTTTCATTGATGATGTGAACTGGATTCTTGAACAAGCACCGTCTAAGCGTCAAGTTGCTTTGTTCTCGGCAACCATGCCGCGCGAAATTCAGCGTGTTGCTGAAACCCACCTGCACGACCCTGTGCAAGTAAAAATTGAAACCAAAACCACCACCAACGATAAAATTCGTCAGCGTTACTGGTTTGTGGGCGGAGTGCATAAAAATGATGCCTTGTTGCGAATAGCAGAAACCGAAGATTTTGACGCCATGATGGTCTTTGTTCGTACTAAGCAAGCAACGGAAGAAGTGGCTGAGTTTATGTCGAGTAATGGCTTTCGTTGTGCGCCTTTGAATGGTGATATTCCACAGGCTCAGCGTGAGCGTGCAGTGGATCGTCTGAAGAAAGGTCAGTTAGATATTATTGTGGCCACTGACGTCGCGGCTCGTGGTTTGGATGTTGAGCGTATTAGCCACGTTATTAACTACGATATTCCGCAAGATACTGAATCTTATGTTCACCGTATTGGCCGTACCGGTCGTGCTGGTCGTACAGGTGACGCGATTGTATTTGTTCGTGGTCGTGAAAAGCGTATGTTGCGCGACATTGAAAAAGCCACTCGCCAGACTGTCGAAGAGATGGCTCTGCCAACGGCTAAAATGCTCAATGAAAAGCGTCGTGATCGTTTCCGTGCCCGTATCGTCGATACTCTACATACTGAGAAAAACGCGCTTTACCGCGAAATCATCGAAAGCATTCTGACGGAGCATCCGGTGGATGCCCTTGATGTGGCTGCTGCATGTGCGCGTATGGTTCAAGGCGACAAGTCACTATTCATAGATGAAAAAGCCGATGAGCGTGCGCAGCAACGTCAGAAGCGTGACAACGAACGCGATAATGAGCGTGAGCAGCGCGGAGGCCGTGAAAAGCGCGAGCCACGTGATCGTAGCCGTGGTCGTAAAGCCATTCCTGATACGGCTCCTCTGCCACTAAAAGGCCAGCCGGATGTGCAAATGGCGCGCTACATGGTTGCGGTTGGGTATGAAGATGGTTTACGTCCGGGTAACTTAGTGGGCGCAGTTGCAAACGAAGCCGACCTCGAAAGTCGCTTTATTGGTCACATCGAAATTCTTGATAGCTACGCCATTGTGGATTTACCGTCAGGTATGCCAAGCGAAGTCATGAAGACCTTGAAAAAAGCACGTGTGTGCGGTCGTACTCTAGATATTAAAGAGTTCAATCCAAGCGCCATCCCTGAATCAAAAGGGGACAGTCGCCCACCTCGCCGCAATTCTGATAACGCACGTAGAGACGGTGCTAAAAAGCCATTTCGCGGTAAGCGTGATGCGTCTGCGCCGAATCGTCCACGTAAAGACGGTTAATTCTTACTAGAATTAAAGGCAAAAAAAGGCCCCGGTAGTGTTGGTGATTAACCAACATTACCGAGGCAAGCCTGAACTGATTTAATCTTTACTTCATACTTTGCTGAACATCAGTGACTGATCATCCACGGTCGCATTGATGGAAACATCTTATTTCCTTCTGCCGTATACATCAGATTACTGACACGCTTTTTAGGTGCACAACCGCACTTATTACGATTGTCGTGTTGATGTCGCGCTTCCTTTTCTTTCTCCCGTTCATGAAATTGGCCACTGGTCATAAACTCCGGCGCGTGTTGTGATTTTTCATTACGCTCCATTGCTTCCTTTTTCTCTTTAATCATTTGCGCAATGGCGGGCGGAATAAGCACAATGCGCGAAGACATCGTTTGACACTGCGGGCAGAAACTCGGTTTTTCGTGATCGGCCATAGCGGCTAGCTCTTGAAAAACACCGTGCTCAGGGCACTTATAATCGTACAAAGGCATAGGCTGCTCCTTACTCTAAATCGGGCGCTTTAGGAATATCGATACTGCCATCCAAGTGTTTGATTGGCCCATCGGCATTTGGCTTGATATCGAAGTCGAAGATATCCGTAGGTAGCCACAAGGTTGCACAGGAGTTGGGTACATCCACGACACCACTGATGTGGCCCTGCACTGGCGCACAACCAATAATGGCGTAGCCTTGTGCCTCACTGAAGCCAAACTGAGTCATATAGTTAATGGCGTTATGACAGGCCTGACGATAGGCAATACTGGTATCTAAGAAGTGTTGTTTACCGTCTTCATCGACTGAAATACCTTCAAAAATAAGGTAATCGTCGTACTTAGGCACCATAGGACTTGGTTTGAAAATAGGATTTTTAATCTGATATTTAGCCATGCCGTCTTTAATTAGATTCACGCGCATATGAATCCAACCAGCCATTTCGATGGCGCCACAGAAGGTAATTTCACCATCCCCTTGGCTGAAGTGTAAATCGCCCACTGATAAGCCAGCCTCGTCAACGTAGACCGGGAAGTACACCTTCGCACCACGGGTTAAATCTTTAATGTCACAGTTACCACCATGTTCACGCGGTGGCACGGTACGTGCGCCAGTGGCCGCGGCTTGGTCTTTCTCATCACCTTTCATGCGACCCATGTGAGCGGTCGGGGCATAAGGCAAACATGCCAATGTAGGAACACGATCTGGATCGGTATCAAATAACTCAGTTTCACGTTTGTTCCACATATCAAGCATGTCTTTTGAGGGTAAACACCCAATTAATCCTGGGTGCAAAATACCCGCAAATTCAACGCCGGGAACGTGTCGGGATTTGGTATACATACCATTAAAATCCCAGATTGATTTTTGCGCTTCAGGAAAACGATTATCTAAAAAGCCGCCGCCATTCTTTTTCGAGAAAAAGCCGTTAAAGCCCCATTGTTGTTCAGTGAAGGCACCAATATCGAGAATATCTACTTCAAGCAGATCGCCTGGTTGTGCGCCTTCAACAGCGATAGGGCCAGATAAAAAATGCACCTGTGACAAATCAACATCACGGACGTCGGATGCGTCGTCATCGTTTTTAATCTGACCGCCGGTCCAATCAAAACACTCAACAATAAAGTCATCACCGGGCTTAACTTTGGCAACCATGGGGATATCAGGGTGCCAACGATTGTGCACGTTGTCGTGATCATAAGCGGATTTACTGAGGTCAATTTTAATAATGGTATCAGCCATTGTATTTCTCCTAGATCGTCGTTATTTATGCAGGTTTAAAATTTATACAGAAAGATATTTTGAAATGGTTTCCTGATCGGCTTCTGCCACAGGCACATCCAGTACTATCTTTCCTTTTTCAATCACTAATATTCGATCGGCGACATCCAGTGCAAAGCTCAGTACTTGCTCTGATACCATGATGGATAATCCACGCTTGTCTCGAATTTTTTTCAGTGTTCTCGCCATTTCTTTAATAATGCTTGGTTGAATACCTTCCGTCGGTTCATCCAGTAATAGAACACTTGGCTCACTCGCCAGTGCTCGTGCAATAGCAAGCTGCTGTTGTTGACCACCGGATAAGTTGCCACCTCGGCGGTCTTTCATTTCATCCAATACAGGAAATAATTCATACAAGTCACTCGGGATAACTTTTTTTCCGGTACTGGTTAAGCCAGTTTCAATATTTTCTTTGACCGTCATGGTTGAAAAAATCATGCGTCCTTGAGGAACAAAACCCACACCAGCGGCAACACGCTCAAAGCTTTTCAGCGGCGTTATCTCTTTATTTTTTAACGTAACGCTGCCGCCCTGGCTGGGAATCATGCCGATGAGAGACTTCATTAATGTCGTTTTTCCCATACCATTACGACCCAGTACCGCAATGATCTCATTCGGGTTTAATGTTAAATTCATGTCGCCAATAATGGTGCTTTGGCCATAGGCAACGGAATAATCAGATATCTGCAACATCGTGTTTTCACCTGTGTAATTGGCAATTAGTGACCAAGGTAAACTTCAATAACTTTCGGGTCAGATTGCACACGCTCCATTGACCCCTCTGAAAGTACCTTGCCTTGATGTAAGACCGTCACGCGGTCAGCGATGTCAGCCACAAATTGCATATCGTGCTCAATCACCAATACGGAGCGATCTTTGGTGATGCGATGCAGCAGGTCGGCGGTTTGTTTACGCTCTGACACCGACATACCAGCGACGGGTTCATCAAGCATCAGAAGTTCTGGGTCTTGAATCAGCAACATGCCAATTTCTAACCACTGTTTTTGCCCGTGAGATAGGAGGTCAGCGGACATATCTAACTTGTCGCCAAGGAAAATCATGGCGGCAATTTCACTGATTTTGTCGATGACTTCTTTGTCTCGCTTGAAGAAAAGGGCGCCAAACACACTGTGACCACGCGGGAAAGACAGCTCCAAATTTTCAAACACCGTTAAATCTTCATAGATAGAAGGGTTTTGAAATTTACGCCCGACACCGGTATGAACGATTTGGTGTTCTTTCATTTTTGTGAGTTCTTTGCCTTTAAACTTAATCGAACCTTCGGTCGCTGCCGTGCGACCGCAAATCAAGTCCAGAACCGTTGTTTTTCCTGCACCGTTAGGCCCGATAATCACGCGAATTTCATTTTCTTCGACATAGAAAGAAAGATCGTTGACCGCTTTAAAACCATCAAAAGATACGGTCAAACCTTCAACACTTAATACGAAGTCTTTGCCTATATTTTTAGTCGTCTCAAGCATGAGTCTTTTCCTCTTCAGAATTCGCGAGCGCGGGGTTCTCGTCTTTTTTCTTTGGGTCTTCTTTTTCGGAGTCTTCCTTTTCGTAGCCTTTCTTTTTAGAGATCAGACGTGGCTCTATATAGGTTTGGTAAATACCTGCTAAGCCATTCGGGAAGGCCATAACCACACCAATAAATAAGGCGCCCATGGCAAATAACCACAGTTCAGGGAAGGATTCAGAGAAACTAGTTTTCGCGAAATTAACTAATAAGGTGCCGTACACCGCGCCCAGAATAGAAAGGCGGCCACCTAAAGCGCAGAAGATCACCATTTCGATGGATGGCACGATGCCAACAAAGGAAGGCGACATGAAACCGACTTGTAAGGTGAACATGGCGCCACCAATAGCCGAAATCATCGCAGCTAAGCAAAAGACAAAAATCTTGAAGTTGGATACGTCGTAACCCGAGAAGCGAACACGATCTTCACGTTCTCGCATCGCCACCAGTAAACGTCCAAGCTTACTTTTCACCACAAACCCAGCAATGAAAATACAAGCAAACAGCAGAACGACATTAACGTAATACAGTACATATTTGGCACTGTCCGTACGAATGTCCCAGCCATTTAATGTCCGTAAATCGGTAATACCATTCACACCACCGGTATACCCTTGCTGGCCAATAATTAAGATGGTCAGAATAGCGGCGATGGCTTGAGTAATAATGGCGAAGTAAACACCACCCACGCGGCGTTTAAACATAGCAACGGCAATGATAAAGGCGAAGAGTGCAGGTACAACAAGAACGGCAACCAAGGTAAAACCAAAGCTGTGGAAAGGTTCCCAAAACCATGGCAGCTCGGTGATTTGGCTCCAATCCATAAAATCTGGAATACCGGGCGTCGATTGAATTTGAGTATTTTCAGGTGACGATGCTTCTAATTTTAGGAACATCGCCATGCAGTAACCACCTAAACCAAAAAACACACCTTGGCCCAAACTTAAGATGCCACCATAGCCCCAGCAAAGTACTAAACCCAACGCAACAAATGCGTAGGTAAGGTATTTTCCTACTAAGTTGAGTCGAAAAATATCCATTGATAGTGGCAAGACTACTGCTAACAATAGAGCCAAAATAATCATATGGCTGTATCGGTTACGTGCGATAAATTCAGTAATATTATTCATTTAAATAGCCTCCTAGCGACGAATTTTCAGAGTGAAGAGGCCCTCAGGACGTAGCATTAGAATGCCAACTACCGTGAGCAAGGTAAGTACTTTTGCCATCGAGCCACTTAAGAAAAATTCCATGGTCGATTGCGCTTGAGAAATGGTAAATGCGGATGCCACGGTGCCGAGTAGGCTGGCTGCACCACCAAATACAACAACAAGGAAGGTATCAACGATATAAAGCTGGCCTGATGTTGGGCCGGTTGAACCAATCATAGTGAAGGCTGATCCAGCGATACCGGCAATACCACAACCGAGGGCAAAGGTGAGCCGGTCGACTTTTTCAGTATTAATTCCTACGGCGGCGGCCATTGGTCGGTTTTGTACAACGGCACGGGTTTGTTTACCTAGTCGAGAGCGCTGCATCATTATCGCGACACCGATGGTAATGACGACGGTCAAAATCATCACAAAAATACCGTTAATCGGAATTTCAATCATGTCAGTTAATTGCACTGATCCCATTAACCAGTCAGGTAATACAACACCCACTTCACGCGCACCAAATACGGTACGGTAGGTTTGCTGCATAATTAAGCTTAAGCCCCACGTGGCTAATAAAGTATCCAGAGGGCGTTTATAAAGGTGGCGAATCATCGCCCATTCGACAAAAGCCCCTAAGGCCCCTGCGACAAAGAAGGCGAGCACCATCGCAATTAAAAAGTAACTGTTATAGAGACTTTCGGGCATGTAATCCGCAAACAAATGCGAAACCAGATAAGTAACGTAGGCACCAAGAATCATAAATTCGCCGTGGGCCATATTAATCACGCCCATCTGGCCAAAAATAATGGCGAGGCCTAGTGCCATAAGAACGAAAACAGAAAATAAAATGAGACCAGCAAACCCTTGCATTGCAAAAATAGAGGTCAGCTCGGAGGCGGTATATTCAGCGAACATGATTGTTCTCCCAGTGAAAAAAATAAAAGAGGTTGCAGCTCTGGCATTTACTCGTTGGCTGATGATTTGCCTTGAGTACCAGAGCCGCGTCCGGTCTTACTGGTAACCCGCTGGGAATGGGTTAGGTTCGATCAGTTCAGGGCTTTCGTAAACAACCTTGTATTGACCATCTAGCTGCGCATGACCAACACGTGTCTTAGACCACAAGTGATGATTCTCATGCACTTTCACATAACCTTCTGGTGCGGCTGTGATTTCAATACCGGGTAAGGTTTCTTTCAATTTATCGATATCGAAGGAACCTGCTTTCTCAACGGCGGCTTTCCAGATCCAAGGGCCCAAGTAAGCGGCCTGAGTAACATCACCGATAACAATGTCATCACCCCAGCGCTCTTTGAATGCTTTTACAAAGGCTTGGTTGTTTTCGTTAGGTAAGCTTTGGAAGTACTTCATTGATGCATAAATACCTTCAATGTTTTCACCGCCAATCCCTAAAATTTCATCTTCAGTCACTGAGATGGTTAGGAATAATGGTTTCTCTTTACCCATATCAATACCAGCGGCCTTAAGCTGCTTGTAGAACGCAACGTTGGAACCACCTACGACTGAGATGAAAACCACATCCGGTTTTTTCAGTTTGATTTTGTTGATCACAGAGTTGAATTGAGTGTGACCGAGTGGGTAGTACTCTTCGCCCACGGTTTTAAGACCTAGCTTCTCAATGTGCTTGCGCGCAATTTTGTTTGAGGTACGTGGCCAAATGTAATCTGAACCAAGTAAAAAGAAAGATTTAGCCCCTTTGGTTTTCGAGGCCCAGTCAATACCTTCGAGGATTTGCTGTGTGGCTTCTTGGCCGGTATACACAACGTTTGGAGACTGCTCTAAGCCTTCATAAAATGTTGGGTAGAACAACATGCCATTGTATTGTTCCATAACAGGCAATACCGCTTTACGAGATGCTGATGTCCAGCAGCCCATAATGGCGGCGACATTGTCACTGACGAGCAGTTTTTTTGCTTTTTCCGCAAACGTTGGCCAGTCACTGGCACCATCTTCCTGAATGTATTCGATCTGACGACCCAAGACACCGCCCATGGCGTTGATTTGCTCAATAGCCAGCTTTTCTGCCTGAACCGAGCCTGTTTCACTGATGGCCATTGTGCCGGTAACGGAATGCAGAATCCCGACGGTGACAGTATCGTCGGTTACCGCTAAGCCGGTAGTATTCACGCCATCTGCTGCATATGCAGGCAAGCTAGTGTGTGCGAGGGCAATAGCCGCCGGAATAGCGAGTAAGCCTTTGAGTAAAGAGCGGCGATTGCTTCTCAGCAGTCCTTCCGCCTTACGGTTTGAAGTTGGAGTTGAACGCATAATCGAGCCTCTTGAGTGGTTAATTCTTACCTTGGCTAGATTGCGTCATTGGAAGACTGACGAACATTCGTCGTATGCCATACCTGACTACGTCATTTGACGCATATGATTTGGCATGAGATGTGATTAGTGTCTTTTGATCTTATAAATGCTGGACATGGATCAGTCTGCGCTTGCAGGCTGGAAGCCCTAATGAATATTCTGCTAAGTATCCCTGCAAGGTACTGGCCTTAGGGAATGTTAAAACATGTCCGAACCTGAAATGACCAGTCGCCGAAGTTACAATCGGTGGGTGGCAAACCAAACGCTGGAAGATTTTGCGCTGCGCTTTACCGCAAAAAGCGCAAGACGTTGGTCAGCGGCGAAAGTGTCCAATACCGCGCTGGGGGCAATTTCCTTTTTAGCGTTGGAAGCGATTGGTGCAGCCATCACGCTCATGTATGGTTTTGATGCTGCAATAGCTGCTGTGATGGTGGTGTCAGCGATTATTTTCCTGACGGCCATACCAATCAGCTATTACGCCGCTCGGTACGGTTTAGACATTGATCTACTCAGCCGTGGGGCAGGGTTTGGTTATATCGGCTCGACCATAACTTCACTTATTTATGCGTCCTTCACGTTCATCTTTTTCGCCTTAGAAGCCGCGATTATGGCATCAGCGATGAAGATCCTGTTTGATATCCCGGTGTGGCTTGGCTATCTCATTAGCGCACTCATGGTTATCCCTCTAGTGACACATGGAATCACTGCGATTAGTCGATTTCAATTGTGGACTCAGCCATTTTGGTTACTCCTTCAGGTACTCCCCTTTATTTTTATACTCTGGCATGAGTGGTCGTCGTTACAGGAGTGGCTTGCTTACTACCCGACTGAGGGCGTACCGACGACTGACCTAGAAGGTGGCATGGGTGAGGCAGAAAGTTTCAACTTGATCTTTTTTGGTGCGGCCTCTGCCGTTGTTTTCTCATTAATTGCACAAATTGGCGAGCAGGTCGATTTTTTGCGATTTTTACCGGAGCCAAAAAAGAACCAAAAATTACGCTGGTGGCTGGCATTGCTCGGGGCAGGGCCAGGGTGGATTATTGTTGGTGCTTTAAAAATTCTAGCAGGTTCATTTTTAGCTGTCTTGGCGTTAAATCATGGCTTGAGTGCTATGGAAGCCAGCGATCCGACACAAATGTACATTGTTGCTTTTGGGTATTTAACCGACTCGCCGCTGGCTGTGTTGGCCCTCACAGGGCTTTTTGTGGTGCTGTGCCAAACCAAAATTAACGTCACGAATGCTTATGCCGGCTCTATTGCGTGGTCGAACTTCTTCTCCCGCTTAACCCATAGCCACCCGGGTAGGGTGGTGTGGTTATTTTTCAATGTCGGTATTGCTTTGCTGCTGATGGCCTTAGGTGTCTATGAATCGTTAGAACATATATTGGGTATTTATTCGAACGTGGCCGTGGCATGGGTTGGAGCACTTGTTGCCGACTTGGTCGTGAATAAACCGTTAGGGTTAAGCCCACGTCATATCGAATTTAAACGCGCTTATTTATACGATATAAACCCGGTAGGTTTTGGCTCTATGCTGCTGGCCTCACTGATTGGAATTTTGGCTTATGTCGGCATGTGGGGAGAACTATTTAAAGCGCTGTCGCCGTATATCGCGCTTGTCACGGCGTTTGTTACTGCACCGATCATTGCAGTCATTACTCGTGGGAAATATTACCTAGCCCGTGAAGTGATACCTTTGGTTCCAGCGTCGGCGGAGCTTCAATGTGTGGTCTGCGAAAATACCTTTGATCGCGAAGATATTGCCTCTTGCCCTGCGTATGGCGGACATATTTGCTCTTTGTGTTGCACCCTTGAGTCGCGTTGTCATGACAAGTGCAAAGAAAAATCACGCATAAGTGAGCAAATGCAAACCCTACTTGAAGCGGTATTGCCTTCGTGGTTGACCGAGCGAATGAACCCTAGGTTTATGCAGTTTTCTGGCCTTTTGGCCTTGATGGGTTCGTTAGTTGGTATTGTATTTTGGCTGGTTTATCTGCAAGTTCCGGCTGTCGACTCGGCGCGTATTTTATTAGGAGCCACCCTAGTACAAGTGTATGTACTGCTATTAATTATAGTGGGGGTGTTGATTTGGCTGTTTGTACTCGCCAATGAAAGCCGCCAAATTGCCCTTGATGAAGCGACCCGTCAGACTGATTTGTTAATTCAAGAAATTGCCGCTCATGAAAAAACCGATAACGAATTACAGCAAGCCAAGGAATTAGCAGAAGCCGCTAACCAAGCCAAGAGTCGATACCTCGGAGGCATTAGTCATGAACTTAGAAGCCCATTAAATTCAATTTTGGGTTACGCTCAGTTGCTTGAAAAAGACAAAGACCTATCAGCTACACAATTAAATAAAATCGGATTGATACGTCGTAGTGGTGATCACTTGGCAGATTTAATTGAAGGCTTGTTGGATATTTCGCGTATTGAAGCCGGGCGTTTAGAGATTCGTCGTGATCAAGTATTAATCCGAGTGCTTTTGCAAGAGCTCGTAGAAATGTTTCGCCTACAGGCAGAAAGTAAAGGCATTCAGTTTCATTATCATCCATGCCCATACATGCCTGAAATTGTATCGACGGATGAAAAACATTTACGCCAAATTCTTATTAATCTCTTATCCAATGCTGTGAAGTTTACCAGTGAGGGCAGTGTGTCGCTGTCCGTTCGATACCGTAGTCAAGTCGCGGAATTTTATGTGGAAGATACCGGGCCGGGGATTACTGAAAATGAGCAACAGCGTATTTTTCAGCCGTTTGAGCGGATTCGAAAACCGGGCATTCCTCAAATGCCGGGAACTGGATTGGGCTTAACCATCAGTCAATTGCTGGCGGATATAATGGGCGGAGAGATAACGCTTAAAAGTAAGCCTCAGGAAGGCAGTGAATTCAGATTGGCTCTGATGTTGTCGAGTGTTACTGGGGGGCAACATATACCGGCGCCAGTCCGTCAACCTGTGGCCTATCAAGGAGAACCTTGTACGGTGATGGTGGTTGACGACAATCCATCGCATCGTGGTTTAGTGAGTGAGATCCTTGTCCCTCTGGGGTTTGTTGTTTTAGAGGCCACTGATGGTTTTGATTGTTTGGAATCGTTAGAGGGAATCAAGGTTGATGCTTTTTTATTAGATATCTCTATGCCGGGTATGACCGGTTGGGAGTTATTAAAACGTCTGCGTAGCCAAGGGGTTATAGTTCCCGTGATTATGGTCTCGGCTGACGCTGAAGATAGACAATCCGCCGCGACTCAGGGAGGGGGGAAAGACAACGAAGAGCGTTTAAATGATGATTATTTGATCAAGCCCATTCGTGATACCGCGTTATTGGAAAAATTAGGTAATGTGCTGGGGTTGACGTGGCTATATGCCATTAATGAAGCCACCAATGAAACCGCCACTGAAGCCACCAAAGTAAATATTGTGCAGCGTGATGACAGTAAGAAACCGGATATTAAAGCCAGCGAAGCACGAGAAATAATTTCTCTTTCCGAGCTGGGCTATGTTGCTGGTGTTGAGCAAGTCTTAGCACGAATGACACAGCGTGGCGCAGATCCTTCCGTGGTTAATGTGTTAACTCAATACCTCACCAGTTATCAGTTCAATCAAATAATATCGATCAGTAAAAAGGTACTCAGTTATGAGCAATCCTGAGATTGCCCCAACGAATGGTGTGATTCTTATTGCAGATGATACTGCTGAAAGTCTGAGTATGTTAAATGAAGCTCTTGCTGGGGCTGGTTATACCGTACTGGTGGCTATGGATGGTCAGCAGGCGTTAAACATTGCCTCACGAATGACACCAGATTTAATCTTACTGGACGCCATCATGCCGAACTTAGATGGCTTTGAAACATGTAAAGCATTGAAGAAAACGCCAGAGTTGGAAGATATTCCAGTGATATTTATGACAGGGCTGAGTGACAGCGATGATGTCGTTCGTGGACTGGAATGCGGTGGCGTAGATTATTTAACAAAGCCCGTTAATCTCGATGAATTACTCGCCCGTGTGCAGGTGCATTTAAACAATGCGCGTAAAGCACAAAGTGCTCGTAGCGCGTTGAATGAAATGGGGCAGCCTGCTTTTGCATGCAATATTAATGGCGTGCTTCTTTGGACCACTGAATGCGCGCGATCTTTGTTGATTCAAGCGGGCAGCAGTGAAGAGCAGTTACAGATGGCACTGCCGATTCAATTAAATGATTGGTTAGGGCGTAGCCCAGAGCGTCATGCGCAAACGCGGCTGAGTCTTGGCCAGCGATTAATGCAAATTCGATTTTTAGGTCGTCCAGCACCGGGCGAGTTTTTATTACGGTTAGTCGATGACGATGAGTTATCGTTACGTCACGCGTTACGTCAGCAGTTTTTATTAACTGAAAGAGAGGCGGAAGTTTTGTTGTGGCTGTCCCGAGGCAAAACCAATCAGGAGATTGGGCAGATACTTTCGATGAGTCCACGCACGGTGAATAAACACCTAGAGCAAGTGTTTCGTAAACTCAGTGTTGAAAACCGGACCGCGGCCGCGGCGGTGAGTTTAGGCTACTTATCGACAATTTGATCATTACCTAGGGCACTACTGCATTATTCAGAGGTGCCCTAGTCTATTCCACCTTATCAACACACTGTTTTAAGGAGCTATTTGAAAAAACTTGCTCCGGAATATTCGGTCGGCTAAGTTGTTTGCAAAAGACAACAAGGCAAACGTAATGAAACTCTATGACAACAAACATGCCCCTAACCCCCGCCGTGTTCGTATGGTGCTTGCAGAAAAAGGCATCAGCTACGAAAGTGAAATGATGGATATTGGCGCTGGTGATAATCTAAGCGATGATTTTCGCAGTAAAAACCCTTCCGCAAAAGTCCCAATGTTGGAGCTAGATGATGGATTGTGCCTAGCTGAGACGGGGGCAATTTGTCGCTTTCTGGACGAGTCTTATCCGGAAACACCACTGTATGGCTCAGGGGTTAAGCAACGTGCGATGATCGATATGTGGGATCATCGGATGGAGTATGGGTTACTTATTCATGCCGCGATGGGTTTTCAACACTTAAGTGGTTTCTTTAATGACCGCATGACGCCAGTAGAAGCTTGGGGCGAAGGGTGCGTTAAAAACTACCTTTCTGTGTTACCCACACTAGAGGCTCAGTTAGCCAATAACGAATGGATTGCGGGCGACCAATTCACCATCGCGGATATCACCGCCGTGTGCGCCATTGATTTTGCGCGTGTGATTAAAATACGAATCGGCGACGAATATCCGAACATCCAACGCTGGCATGCGGCCATGAAACAGCGCCCATCTTACGCGGCCTAACGCCGCAATGTTCGTGGATGACTTAAAAGTGTCCGTTATTGTTTTTTTTGCGTCCAATCATCGATTTTTTTGAAGATTGGGCGTCTTTACTGCAACAGTTCGTTGCAATAGGCCTAGTTTTTAAGTGCCGGGATTAAGTCCACACTGTGTTTAAACCTGAGTAAAGTAATCAAGTATCAATCTTCGGAGTAGTGGATATGAGTAAGTTTGTAATTGTAAGCGCCAGTCACCGCGCGGATTCACAAAGTCGTCGCCTGTCAGATGAATTGAATGCACGCTACTTTGACTCAAAGGCTGAGATCGTAGATTTGTATGCGTTGGATTTACCCTTGTGGAATGGTGAACACCCCGTAACAGATGAGATCAAAGCCATGCAAGACACGTTGGCTGCGGCGGATGGATTTGTTTTTGTTGTTCCTGAGTGGCACGGCATGGCACCAGCGGGTGTGAAAAATCTATTTTTGTGGTGTAACTTCCCACTGTTCGCGCACAAGCCAGCTTTGATGGTGGCAGTGTCTGGTTCTGTTGGTGGCGCTTTTGTAGTAGCGGAGCTACGAAGCAGTAGCTACAAAAATTCGCGTTTATTGTGGTTGCCTGAGCATTTGATTTTGCGTGATGCGAGCAATCTTTGGCAGGGCAATAATTCGGAATCGGATCAGTATTTAGATCAACGTGCTGCTTACGCGGTTGACCATTTAAAGATCTATACTGAGGTGCTGGCACCTAAGCGAGCGGCGTTAACCGCCGGTTTAAAAGAGTATCCTAACGGGATGTCGTGAGTGACTCTCGACGGCTAATAAGTTGTAACTTGCCTTGAATCAAGGTCCCCTGCATTAAACGCCACGCTAATATTTAGCGTGGCGTTTCAGCACATTTCTTATACTTCTATCACTCCTCCCCTTGCGAAGTATCGCTAACTCAATGTTTTCAGCGATTTTTTGAATCTTCACCCGCTGTCGTCACTTTGCGATTGACGACAGGTCTCTCGAAAAGGCAGTTTATACACCAAGATGCCCTATTCGTTTTGGGCATCCGGACGACTTATGTCCGAATATAACCTTCTCATGCCATTTTATCATTGTAGGATTGCCCTACAATCAAACACTTTGATGTGAGAAGAAGAATGTTCGGTCTCTTTAAACCTGCCAAACCGCATATGTTGACTATTGAAGGCGTTGGCGAATTTGTCGTAAATCCAAAAGAAACGATTCTTACTGCGGCATTGCGCCAAGGGGTTCGTTTCCCACACAGTTGCAAAGTGGGTGGATGTGCGACCTGTAAATGCCAGCTGAAAGACGGCAAGGTGAAAGAACTTACCGCCGCGGCATTTATTCTGAGTGCCGAAGATCTGCAACAAGGGTATGTCTTAGGCTGTCAGTCACAATTGAAATCTGATGCTGTTATTCGTGTTGATTCACTGTCCGACAGTGAACGCGCTGCTAAATTGCTGGATGGCAAGATTGTCGCTAAAGAAAGCATGACCCACGACATCACTAAACTCACGATCGAACTCAGCGCCCCCACGGATTATCTGCCGGGACAATACGCATTAGTCGCGACCCCTGCGATTACCTCAGGCCCTCGCAGTTATTCATACGCGACTCCTATGAAGGACAATAAAGTGAGCTTCTTTATTCGTCATGTGCCGGGTGGCGAAATGTCGGGCTGGGCTAACGAGAGTGCAACTATTGGTGATGCCGTCACGATCGATGGCCCGCATGGCGATTTTTATTTGCGTCAGGGCGAGGGAGATATTCTAATGATTGCTGGTGGTAGTGGCATCGCACCAATTCTCGCCATGCTAGAAGATGCCTTGCAGTTTAAAACTAGCCGCAACGTGATCTTCTTATTTGGCGCACGTACCCAGGCTGATTTATGCGCCTTGGATCAGATTAAACAAATTGAGCAAAACTGGTCTGGTACTTTCCGTTTTATTCCTGTGTTGTCTGAAGAACCAGATGGCAGCGAGTGGCAGGGGCAGCGAGGTTTTGTTACTGAGTTAATTCCGGAGATGGCCGCAAACTCGACGCAAACCTACATGTGTGGGCCACCGCCTATGTTGGATGCGGCTGAAGCAGTTTTGAACGAACTTAATTTAAGTCCAGATGGGATTTTTTGTGATCGATTTTTGGATCGATCTTCAATTATTTAAATCTCGCTAGATAACACACTAAAGCTGAAAAGCATAAAATATAAAAGTATAGGATTTCATTATGTTTCATTATCTGAAGTACTTCTTGTTCCACATTATGGGGTTATTAGCCGTTGTGGCTATGTACCTTGGCAGCGATTGGCTTATCTATGGTTTGGTCGGTATTTTAAGCACTTATGTCGTGCTAGATGCGATTTTGGGTGACGACACCACCATCCCGGAATTCAAGCATCCAGCGATCTTGACGGTACAACTGTGGATGGCTCTGCCTCTGCTTTCTTTGATCGTGTTTTCGTTCTTATGGCAAGTAAGCCCAGGTGATATAATGGGCATTGGTGAATTTTTAACGTCATTGACTGGCTATGACGTACTTGCAGCTAAAGCAGAAAGTAGTATTTGGTCGACACTATGTGCTGTGTTAATGACTGGTCTGATGATCGGCTTAATAGGCACTATTACAGGGCATGAATTAACACACCGTACATGGGACCCTGTGTCTATGATTATTGGCCGTTGGTTACTTTCTTTTAGTTTTGATGTAGCCTTTGCCGTTGAACATGTATATGGACACCACCGTTACGTTAGTACTACTAATGATCCTGCAACAGCACCGCGCGGTCGTAATGTGTACTTTCATGTTCTTAGCTCTACTTTGATGGGCAATATCAGTGCATTAGAACTTGAAGCTGAACGTTTACGTAAAACAGGACATAGCGTTATTTCAATTTATAATTCAGTACTTCGTGGCTATTTAATGAGTGCATTTATTGTTGCATTAGCATTTTTAGCTGGAGGTCTAGAGACCATGCTCCTGTTTATCGTAGCGGGTATATTCGGTAAGTCATTACTCGAAATCGTAAACTACATGGAGCACTACGGAATGGTACGTAACCCTGATACCACGCCAGTACAGCCTCGCCACTCTTGGAATACAAATAAGCGCTTTAGCTCGTGGACAATGTTTAATCTTACTCGTCATTCGCACCACCACGCGCACGGTGATGTACCTTATCAAGATTTGCGCCCGTATCCGGAAGCACCGATGATGATTAATGGTTATCTAACTACTATGATTGTCACACTGATTCCGCCGCTTTGGCACAAGCTGATGACGCCAAAAGTATTAGAGTGGGATGAAAAATATGCCAGTGAAGAAGAGAAAAAACTCGCGGCTGAAGCTAATCAAAAAAGTGGAATACCAGCTCTAATGAAGCACGTTTAATGTTTTAGTTTTGAGTTGTATCATAAGCCGGTATGGGAAACCTACCGGCTTTTTTTAATTGCATCCCATCGTGCTGGCCCTTAGCATTCAAGTTTGTTTTATCAGCGAGCACGCCTAGTGACGACCCAACTCACACCTGAACAACAAGCCGTTGTTCAACATCAGCGTGGCCATGCGCGTGTGATTGCGGTTGCGGGGGCTGGAAAAACATCGACCCTAACGCATTTTTTGCTCGCACGTTTACAGGAAGGCCTACCAGCAAAACGCATGCTGGTGCTTATGTACAACAAAGCCGCACAGCAAGACTTTGAACAACGTTTAAGCACATTGGCACAAGGTCGCGCCGGTGATTTACCGCAAATACGAACGTTCCATTCCCTCGGACTTAAAATTTATCAATCCTTAGTGGAGCAAGGGGCTTTACCTGCGTGGCAGGGAAAAATTCTTAGCGATGGTGAAATCGAGGGCGTGATTTGGCGCTTACTGCAACAGATCGCCGACGACGATACACGCCAAGATATTTTGTCCCAGCGGCGTAAATGGGTAGAGCCTGCGCTGAGTTTTATTGATTTAGTGAAATCCGGTTTAGCGCCTGCCGCAGATGTGCTTGAAGAACTAGATTACCCGCCCGAATGTCGAATTTTTACTGAGCTATTTTATCAATACGAAGACTGGCGCAAGCAGCAGCAACGTATCAGCTACGCTGATATGCTTTACGATCCGGTGATGTGCTTTCGTGCACACCCTGAACTAGCAGACCGCTTTGGTGGGCATATGCAATGGTTGCTGGTGGATGAGTACCAAGACATCAACGAAGTGCAGCAGTCGCTCCTTTATACACTCTGGGGTGGTCGTGGCTCTGTGATGGTGATTGGTGATTCGGATCAAACGATCTATGAGTTTCGCGGTTCACGCCCTGAGTTTATTGTTGAGCGGTTTGCCAAAGAGTTTGGTGACACCACGACCTACCAGTTACCGCATACGTTTCGTTATGGGCATCGCTTGAGTTTGGTGGCAAACCAGTTGATTCATCACAATAGCGAGCGCGAAAATGTAGTGGGTTTATCTCACCAAAGCACACCAGCAACTCAGGTGCGCTTACATAAAGCGGGCAACGAAGCGGCGTTATGTGTTCGTATCATCAAGGATGAAATGGCTAATCATCCACCTGAGCAAATAGCCGTGATTCATCGACTGTGGTCACTCTCAGCGCCGTTGGAGTTAGCCTTATTACAAGCGGCTATTCCGTATCAGTTAGATCATAGCCAGTCTGTACTTGAAGCGTGGCAGTTACGAATTTTTTGGTTGTTGCTTGAGATATCGGCGGGTAAGTTTGCCGAGCGTGACCAGCGCTCGCGTGAAGAAAGCTGGCTGCATATTTTAACCACGCCGTTTCCTAAGGTGCGTCGTGCTGAATTAGAACAAATGGCTAAATCGTTGGCACTCGTCAACGATAATCTGGCGGATGCTTTGATTAAAGTGATTCCAAGCAGTTTAAGCCAATGGCAAAAACAACAGCTGGAAGTTCGAGCGCAGATTATTTCAGACGCCGAATTAAAAAATCCAAAAGCATGGCGATTATTAAAAGACTATGTCGACCTAACGGATTTGGAAGAGGGCGTTCGTGATAATGCATTCTCAGCTCAGCAAATCGATGATCGCTTGCAGACCATTCGGGCATTTTTACGTTATGTAAAAGAAACCGATTTAACGGCCATCGAGATGTTGGATCATTGGCGACAGTTATTACGCCAAGTGAAAGAACTGCGTCGTCAGCCGCCTAAAGGGGTTGTATTAACGAGTGCGCATAAAAGCAAAGGTCGTGAGTGGGAGATTGTACTTATCCCTGGAGTAAATGCGCAGTACTTCCCGTACAGTCCAGAAGGCGAATTTATTACGCCAGCCAGTATCGAAAGTGAACGACGGTTGTTGTACGTCAGTATGACTCGTGCACGTAAACAGCTGCATATTATGACGCCTAAAACACCAGACAAACCGCTACGTGATTGCACCGACCGAGAGCTTCCAAGTACTTTTGAGCGTGAGCTGGCGGTGGAGCGTGCGGAGGCGATTGTTAAAGCCGTTGAAGGCGGAACTAGCAGTGTGGAAATTTCGATGAAAGAAGGCGCTATTGGCACATGGCTCCCTCAGTATCTAAGGCACTTAGGTGCCGAAAACCTAAAGCTCACCATGGCCGCACAAGCGCCCAGCTTGGATGCTCAAACGGTAACAGAGCCGGGTGGAATCATTGATCGTAAATTTGAGCAAGAGCAGCGCCTACATCACGAGACATTAGGCTCGGGCACTTTGATTGCGGAAGATGAGGAATATTTAAAAGTACGCTTTGATGGTGAGCGTAAGGTTCGAAAACTTGCCCGTAAGGTAGTAATTGATATGATTCGCTTCTTGTAATCCCCCTTAGTTCATTGCTACCGGCGGGTATCAATTAATGAGCAATGCCCAGCCACAGGGGTTTTACTCAGCGACTGGCTTGTTATACTGGTGCCTTTCGTAGAGATCGGCACCTGTCTGGGAAGTATCTCCTTTCTGCGCGTCGCCTTTGCGTTATGCAAATTCTGCCCGGCTGGGCATCACACTTAACGGGACATACTATGACCATTGCACAGCAAAAAGTTGTAACTATTCACTATAAAGTCACGGACGTGGCAAGCGGTGAGGTTATCGACTCTTCTGAAGGCGGCGCACCAATGACGTATCTGCACGGCGCACAGAACATCATTCCAGGCTTGGAAGCTGCTCTGGAAGGCAAGCAGACTGGCGACGAATTCGAAGTGACTGTGGCACCTGAAGACGCATACGGCGAATACAGCGATGAGCGTATTCAAAAAGTACCTCACGCTGCATTTGAAGGCGTTGAAAGCGTTGAGCCGGGTATGGCATTTACCGCGCAAACTGAACACGGTCCAGTCAACTTAATTGTGACTGAAGTAGACGAAGCCGAAGTGACTGTGGATGCCAACCACCCGCTGTCAGGTAAGTCTCTGGCTTTCTCTGTAAAAGTAGACAGCATCCGTGATGCGAGCGAAGAAGAACTGGCTCATGGTCACGTACATGGCGAAGGCGGTCACCAGCACTGATCTTTTTTCTGAGTTCAGTGATGCATCATTGAACTCAAAATCGCTGATGTAAGATAAAGCCGATGCCTCTCCTGAGACATCGGCTTTTTTGTGGGTGATCACATTCCAAAGGTGACAAAGTGATCGAAATTCGCTGTAAGGCCCATGCCACCGTTATTGTTATATTCTTAAATGCGCTTAGCCGGTGCGTGCTTAATTAAACGCCATTTTTTCGCACCAGAATTCAGCAATTAGCTCCAAAAAAATGTCAGAAAATGTCTGCTATGCATACGGAACTAGTTATCTACTCATGCGTCAGATTGACCGGTATGCATTCTGTGATATTTTTATACCAGTATTGTTTATGTAGTGACTCGCCACCATCTACATAGCAGACCGGCAGATTGCTGAATATTCCGCATGGCCTAGTTCATATGAACAATTGGAGGATATGCACATGAGAAAAGGTAAAATCGCAACGTATCGTCGTAAATCAATGATTTATGGTGGTGTTATCGGTGCAGCGTTTGGTGTCGTTATTGGAAGCTTGGGCGGAGTGTCTCTCGAGGCTGCGTTAACGGGTTTCTTTGGCGGGTTATTACTGGGTGAGATGATCGCTTATGGGCGAACCTTTCCGGTACATCATCATCACCCGCATGATTCGAAAGAGTAATCATTGAGTGTCAGCTTAATAATAAGCCGCCATCATTAGCCCCAGTATGCTGGCCAGTTTTTTGGCCGACGCTTCATATCTCTCGGGTACTCACTTGAGTTCTTGAGGGATATATTTTAAGCGTACGATTTTTTCCTTGCTGATTTGCCTGATTTTTTTCTGCTTACTGCTGCGATTCACTATTAATTGATAGTTCTCTAATTCAGATCTTGGCTCGTTACTTTCAGATACTGAATACTCATATCACGAACAATGGCCTCTCCAGCAGTATTGTTTCCTACTTGGATATTACCTATATAAACGTTGCTTTTAGGAGTATTAGCGTAGAAGTCATCGTAAAAGGCAATCATGGCGTCAGAGTCATTTGGATTGATCCCCTGCGGTCCAGGGTCTGGTTTAGCCAGTTCAAACTCAAAATGACCATCAGATGTTACATCAATGATAAATGGCTGAATCTCACCATAACCAAAGTTAATATCTAAATAAAAATTATCGATGTTTAATGATGACGTCGCTGGATTACAGCCCGAGTCACACACGCCTATGTCAATCTCTTTGGCGTAAAAGAGAATATCAAGATCAGCATACAACACGCTATCGCCGTCAACATTCTCTCGAGACCAAAGACGCATGGAGGTGCCATCCATGTACGCACCACGAATATCTATATCAAGGAAGTCAGAACCTTGCGGTAAAACAAATTCAAATTTTGAACCGATGTCCATACCGCCGCGACGAATAGCCGCCAAGGATGCGCATGACGGATCACTCGATATCAAACAGGTATCGACGAAGTTTTTCGTATTTTGCGCAGCCGAAGTGTAGCGTTCCATATTAATTTCAATGAGAGCAATGTCATCGCCAATTGCAGCATATTCACCAGAGTGGTGTGTGCTAGGGTCGCCATCCCAGTCGGCACTGCCTCGGACAGTACTGATTGTCCAAGGGTTTAAATAACTGCCAATATCGACCGTTGTTGGATTTGTTCCGCTCTCACTGCCTTCACCCATTATGTATAGCTCAGACCAGTCAACTTCTATTTCAGTGCCGGTAGAGTCATTAATCCCTGTCACTTTTAGCACAGCGCTGTCGCTATTTAACATAAAGTCATCGAGTGCAAACCCAAGACCAGCCGCTGTAGAGTCGCCAAGCTGCTTGTCATCCATACGGGCTAAATCAGCGTATGAAATAGCGCTAAAAACGAGTAATGCTGTGATGCCTGTAAAATTTATTATTCTCATGATTAGCATCCCTTAATTCGGCCAACACAAGTGGCAACGCGCGGAGTACCGTAAACAGCTTCATCTAGGTCTAAATAGAGAGGGAATTTAGTCTCGTTACCGCTTTGGTAGCGTGCAATATTCAAAAAAGCACCACGCTCAGTCAGGACACGGTCTGATCCTGGTACGCCAGATAAGTCTTCCCATGGTACGGATTCTGTTTGTATAGACACAAACACGCCTGAGGCTGAACCCGTTTCAAAATCAGTGTCTTTATCGCCAATGTATATGGACTGATAAATGGTTGAAGCGAAGCAGGAATCTACATTGCCAAGAATTATACAGTCGTCAGAGTTGGTCAGTGCGGGAATTAACGCAGCAATAAGCCCCGACTCGTCAGACTGGAAGTTGTTCCCGTTACGGACACCAAACCATGAGGCTCGTTTCAGGTATTGAACGCCTAGATTGGGTGCGCCGTCACCTGTACTGCCATCCACAGGTTCGATATTTGCGTAGATCTCAGTGTCCGTTGCCAGCGCTAGGGCACGACAGTTTAGATTAATTCCCCAGCCACAGCCGTCAGGATAAGTTTTGTCGTAAGCAATGTCGGCACCGCCTCGTACTTCACCCTCTAAGAAGCCTGTGTAAGAAATAATATCGGCGGATAAGTCCCCCTGTGCGTTTTCAAAACCCAGACGGAAACCTGCCACACGGCGTTCGCTACCTTCAATTTTGTATGCAAGCTCTAGGTATGGGTTGCTGACAACAAAAGGAACAAATTCAGCGAGTGCACCGTCCATGTAATTATCCACACGGCCAAGGGCAAAGTTGTTGAGATGAATGTCTGAATCATAGACAGCGGGCTGACCGTTTTCGTAAATGATATTCCGATTTTCATCGGTCATCGGGACAGTGCCATCTTCATAGGCAGTACGATCAAACTTACCCAGCTTAACTTCTGCAATATTGACCAATGTCTCAGCTTTGAGTCCAAGATTTACTTTAGTGAACTCATAGTTACCGGCCCAGTCGCCTGAGCCAGAATTATAAGAGCTGTCATCAATAGTGATAAATGCTTGGCCTGATACTTCAGCCATTTCGCGGTCACTAATGGCCTCGAGGCTATGTACACACAAAGGAACATAACTTAATAAGCCTGCTGTAATAACTGGGAGCAGTTTGTATCGCACGTTAACCTCAGAATTAGCTTTCAATAAAGGCCAATGGTTGTAATTTAAGTTAGCTCAATTCTCGCCTAGCCTATGTGTGAGATTCGTAATGTGTTTGTTTCAAAATGTACGAATTGAGCCAGTTTAATTGCATAATATTGAAAGCTTTATTTAAATTTATGTAGCTTTATGGGCCATATTTCCCCATCCTATCGTGCATTCATCGTTATCGTCAACGGATTAAATAGACAGGTGTGTATCTAAAAGAGACACTGCAATGCGTGGGTAAAGGTAATTATTAGGTCTATTTGAGCCGAGCTGAGGATGCGCTTAGGCCACTTTTTAGAGCGGATTTACTTGAGCACCCTTGATCTTGCTGAACTTACCATCGGTTAATAATGGCCAGTATGATGTGGGTAGAGAGGAGGGTTTTTGGTATTCATCTAAAAGATTAGGCTGAATTTACTCCCTGGGTCGAATATGCTCATCCGCCAACAAAATTGTCAGAATTTGTTTGGCTGGAGTAATCTCGATTGCTCTTAATGTCACCTCTCGACGATACTCCCGTGCGGGCAGCTCAATTTTGAGTTTCTCGTGTGAGCACTCACTAATTAAGACAAACTAAGTTAAGGCAAATGGACGCTAATGATTGAGAAGCTGCTTCATGATTTTTTAATAATTTGGGCAACAATAGATCCAATTGGCACAATGGCATTGTTTGCGGGTCTGACCGCTAAGTTGTCCGCTGAAGCTCGCAGAAAAACAGCATTCAAAACCATCGCTTATGCATCGGCAGTTCTTTTAGGCTCTATTGTGATTGGGCAAGTGCTGCTAAGCGCAATGGGGATTAGTTTGCTTTCTTTCCAGTTGGCAGGCGGGATTATCTTATTTTTGTTTGGTTTGCAGATGATATTTTCTACCGGCAATGATCACGATGAAGGCAGCGAGGGTAGTAAGCATGACATCGCGGTTTTTCCTCTGGCCATACCTTCCACCGCGACTCCGGGCGCGATATTGGCAGTGATACTACTCACCGATAACTACACACATCCGGTTGTTGAGCAGGTGACAACGGCACTCATCATGTTGGTTGTGCTGGCCATTACTCTAGTGATGATGCTGCTGTCTGGGCATATATTGAGAGTTATCGGGACGGGCGGTGCTTCGATATTGGTGCGTCTTATGGGTATGGTGTTAGCTGCGCTCTCGGTAGAGTTTGTTATGGAAGCGCTAGGCGTAGCAAATTGGATACAGCAGGCGGGCTGATTGTCGGCTATCGAATATTTTAAGGATAAGCATAAACAAGTTATCGTTATCGCGTGAAGAGGCAGAGCGTTTAGTTGCAAAAATTAAAATCTACTTCGAGCAAGAGTTACATCACAAACTACAGTGCTAATTTGCAGTATTAGGTTGGGCACTTTCAAATCATGGAGAGGCGAGTGCCTTTGACGTGTAGACTGTTTAGCCAATACTTAGGTGACAAGAGAAGTAGTCATGTTTACCAAATGGCAGTGGTTGTTTGACCAGTTTAGACGCACGGTGTCTGCAAGAGTCACCTTATATTTAATTGTAGCCGTCGCTACAGCCTTGATGGCAGTGCCCTTACAGTCGCTACCGTTTCCCCATGTTATGAGTGTGGCTGCAGAGTCTGTCGATTCCATTCTGAAAATTCTAGCCAGTAGCATGCTAACCGTGACGACATTCTCATTAAGCGTCATGGTGTCTGCTTTTTCTGCGGCCAGTGCGACGGCAACACCACGAGCGACTAGCTTACTGCAAGAAGACCCAACGACGCATCGAGTTCTCGGCACATTTATTGGTGCTTTTTTGTTTAGTTTGGTAGGGATTATTGCATTGAGTATGGGGGTCTATAATGACAACGGACGAATTATATTGTTCGCTGTGACTCTCGTATTAGTGCTGGTTATCGTGATCACTATATTAAATTGGATCGAGCATTTATCCATCCTTGGGCGAGTGGGAGAGACGGCCGACCGAGTAGAGAAAGCGACCGCTTGCGCATTAGAGTTGCGAGTAAAGTATCCACATTTAGGGGCAAAGTTATTTAATCCAGATAATCCTCCTGCCTACATTAACAGTGGAGTGATGGCATCGTGTACAGGGTACATTCAGCATATCGATATGAATCGCTTAAATGACTTAGGTGAAGAATACGGCATTGAAATATCCGTGATTAAGAGTCCCGGCAGTTTTGTTCATCCTGCTGAGGTTATTGCTGCTTATGGTGGTGATCAGTCGGATGCCCTAGCTGAATGTATTGAGAAAACCTTCACCATTGCGAATCAACGCTCATTTGATCAAGACCCAAGGTTTGGGTTGGAAGTTTTAATTGAAATTGCATCCCGTGCATTATCGCCAGCGGTTAATGATCCCGGAACCGCCATCGATGTGATTGGGCGAACAGTGCGTTTGCTGGTGTTGTGGCGTGATTACCAGTACTTGTCTGATGACGATGAGAACATTCAATTCCCTAATGTTCGGGCGCCTGCCGTCGCAATAGAAGATTTATTTGAGGACGTTTATTTACCCATCTCACGAGACGGCGCAGGTATCTTAGAAGTGAATGTTCGTTTGCTTAAAAGTTTGATCAGCTTAAAACAAATAGCGCCGGATACGTTTGGTGCAGTTGCTGAGATACATGCCGAAATGATCGTTGAAAGAGCGCAACAGGCGCTGCGCTCTGATCGTGAGAAATCTCGAATGACCGAGTTGCTTCGTCGTATCAAACAAGAGAGCAGTACGGCTTAGCAGAGTAATGAAAGAGCAGGCTGTCACTGCCGTTGGCTGGCGCCGCACGCATGCCGATTAAAGGAAAAGCCACGAAGCCGTATTTCAAATCAAACGGTGCTGATTTTAAAGCAAAAGGGTTCTAGGGACATAAAATAAAAAATCAGATCTTTGATATGAAAAGCGTTATAGCAGCGACCATGATTTAGCGCCTCTGGGGCTGCCGCAGAAACTGATAATACCCGCCAGCAAGGAGGTAAGTTTCTATTCAGAGGTGCCCTAGATATTAACAAACACTGTTTGCTATCAGATGCAGTACTGCTTAAAAGCTATGGGACAGCAGTGGGCAGGCTGTCATCCTCCTGCCTTTTAACTACGTAGCTTTTAAGCGGCTTTAACGCCATTATTAATTGCAATATTAACCGCGTTAATAATGGACTGAAGACTTGCAGCTAACGTGTCGTTATCTCGCCCTGCGGCGGTAAAACGTTGTCCTTGCATGCTGATCTGCACAAACGAAATTGCCTGTGCATCTGAGCCTTCAGACAGAGCTTGCTCTTCAAACTGGACCACCTGAATATCAATCCCTGTCGCTTTATGTAAAGCATCGGTGAATGCACTCAAACTACCAGAGCCTTGACCATGCAAGCTGATCGTTGAGGTCGCGCTAAGCAGAGATGCCTGAATGCTATGGTGCTGACTATCGTGCTCAGTTTGGTAGCTATCCAATGCATAATGCCCGGTACGCGGCATAAAGCTTTGCGTGAAAATTTCAACAATTTCATCGCTATTCAGTTCGCGCGCCTGAGATTCGGCGGCATTTTGAATGTGCTGTGCTAGCTCAATTTGCATCCAGCGGGGCAGTGTCACACCTAACGCCTGTTCGACGATATAACTCGCGCCTCCTTTACCCGATTGGCTATTCACACGAATCACAGATTGATAGGTGCGGCCTATGTCTTGTGGATCAATCGGCAGATACGCCACATCCCAGAAATCTTCGTCCTTTTGTACCGCCAAGCATTTACGGATAGCATCTTGATGGCTACCTGAAAACGCGGTGTAAACCAATTCGCCTAACCACGGATGACGGGGGTGAGTCTTAATGTTGGTACATGACTCTACTGTGGCAATAATATCGTCAGCGATACTGATGTCTAACTCAGGGTCGATACCTTGGCTATACAGGTTCATAGCCATGGTAACGATATCCATATTGCCGGTACGTTCGCCATTGCCTAGCAGTGTTCCTTCAATACGATCCGCACCTGCTAGCAAAGCCAGTTCAGCGGCGGCCACACCACAACCGCGATCATTGTGGGTGTGAATACTTACCGTAATGCTATCGCGTCGATTCACATGGCGGCAAAACCATTCAATTTGGTCAGCAAAAATATTCGGCATGGCCGACTCTACTGTTGCGGGTAAATTAATGATCGCTTTGTTGTCTGGTGTCGGTTGCCACACATCAATGACCGCGCTGCACACCTCCGTAGCAAATTCGACTTCTGTGCTTGAGAAGCTTTCAGGTGAATACTGAAATACCCACTCGGTATCTGGGTATTTCTTTGCTTCTGTCATGACTTTTTCAGCGCCATGACGGGCAATATTGATGATGCCTTGTTTATCAACACCGAATACTTTTTCACGTTGTACCGGTGAGGTTGAGTTGTAGACATGAACCACAGCACGGCGAGCACCACGAAGCGCCTCATACGTACGCTCAATCAACTCGTCACGGGCCTGAACCAATACCTGTACGGTGACGTCGTCTGGAATCTGGCGGGCTTCAATTAACCAGCGGGCAAAATCAAAGTCAGGTTGAGATGCGGATGGAAACCCAATTTCGATTTCTTTAAAACCCATGCGTACCAACAAGGCCCACATCTGCTTTTTTTGCTCAACCGTCATTGGATCAATGAGCGCCTGATTACCATCACGTAAATCCACAGAACACCACAGTGGCGCAGCCGTCAGTTCTTGATCTGGCCAAGTGCGATCAGTCAATTTCACCTTCGGAAAGGCGCGGTATTTGCTGTGATTGAACTCTGGGTTTACAGGCTGTGTCATGGTGGCTCTCGTGTTCCAATAAGTTAAATATGGATAAAAAACTGTTTACTGTCTGGCGGGTGTGTCGACCTTGTGAGTCTCTCCTTCAGTAGGAGTTTATCCAGTCTGCCTTGTGAGCTTTCTGCCACCGGAGTGTGGGTAACTCCCCGGCTGCCTCAACAGTATGTGATTATTATAGGGAGAACTTTGCCGATAAAGATTGCAAATATGCCACTATTATTGATTTTATTAGCAATAATTAGTCTATATAATGACAAATATTGAATTAAAATTGCTAGATGGGTATTTCTGGTGGCAAAAATCACTCCGGTGCAGTTAGATCGCACTGATCGACATATATTAGAGCTACTCCAAAAAGACGGCAGTTTAAGCAACTTGGAGCTTGCCGATAAGGTCGGCTTATCTCCTTCGCCCTGCTCACGCCGTGTAAAAGCACTGGAAGACAGTGGCTTGATTACAGGTTATCGCGCCTTGCTTGATTCTAAGCGTTTGGGCTTAGACCTATTGGCTTTAATTAACATCAGTATGGATCGCCACACGCCAGAACGGTTTAACAATTTTGAGGCGCAGGTCGAAGCCTGCCCCGAAGTTTTGGAGTGCTACTTGATTACTGGTCAGTCTGCAGATTACGTACTTAAAGTCTTGGTGGAAGATATGGATGCCTATCAGCAGTTCCTTTTAGGTCGATTGACGCGCATAGAAGGTGTGAGCGGTGTGACCTCGTCCTTTGTTATGCGCAAAGTGGTGGATCGAACCGCCATTGCTATCTCCTGATGCTGTTTACACTAAGCCGACTATACTAATGGAACGCTTATTGGTTGGAGTCGCGAGTGACGCAGTATTCATCGTCGATTGATAAAAAACTGACGTTACAAGTCATCGTCTGGAGTCTATTAATCGGACTGTTGTTCAGCGGTGCCCAAGTGATTACCGATTACCGTTCTGAAACCGCCGAGTTTGTTCAAGATGTCGAAGACTTACTCGTAGGTCGTCAGGCCACGACCGCCTTAGCACTTTACAATTACGACACTGAAACCTTGGTGGCTGAGTTAGCGAGTCTACTGCCTTATCGAGCGATTGTTGCGGCGAATGTTGCTGAAAATACAACCGACTACCATGTTCACAAAGGCCTTGGAATAAACGAGCTTGAGCAGTCACCAGAGGTGTATCTTATTTTTGATATTGACCTCCTAGAGCCTGATCGCTACACCGATATACCGCGTGTTATTGGGCGTTTATCTGTTTATGCCGACAAACGAGAAATTACTGTTGCGCAAGAACGACGTGCATTATTCACTTTAGTTATCGACCTTACGCGAAACATCGCCCTCGCGATTGTGCTTGTTTTAGTCTTTCGGGCTCGCCTGACAGGCCCAATCAAGCGCATGACCAACAACTTGCTCGATGTCGACATTCAACAGCCAGGCCATGTTCCTTTACAGGTTGAAGAAAGCTTGGAAGGCACTGAACTGGATGATCTTTGCAGTAAAATGAACGCCTTGCTTGTGGCCATGCGTTCAGAGATGGAACAGCGCATCGTAGCGGAATCGAAGGCCAAAAACTTAAATGAAGAACTTGAAGAAAAAGTTCGGTTGCGTACTCATGAGCTAAATCAAACCAACCAAGATCTTCAAACCAGCTTAGATCAGTTAAAACAGATGCAAGACCTGCTTTTACAAGCCCAACGAATGGCCTCGATGGGCCAGTTAGCCGCTGGCATTGCTCATGAAATAAATAATCCCGTGGCGGTTGTGTACAGCAATATTGCCACCTTGGGTGAGTATATGAGTGAGCTGATTCAATTAGCTGAAGAATATCAACACGCCGAAGCGAGCATCAGTGATGTAGCGGTGCGTAATGCATTAGAGGGAATGCGCAACGAATTGGATTTACAGTTTGTCCGAGATGACGCTCCAGAACTGATAGCGGCATCCAAACATAGTCTTGATCGTGTTCGTAATATAGTGAATGAGTTACGTACGTTTGCCGATGCCGATAAGCTGCCAAAAGAAGATCTAAATCTTGCGGAAGTTATGGACGAAGTGATCTCCGATAGTGGTTTAAATAGCTTAGAGAACATTCATGTGATTGCGGTTATGGGCGAACTGCCGATGGTCAGAAGTGTGCGCCCTCAGGTAAAGATGGTGCTCGAGAAAATTTTGCAAAATGCGCGTGAAGCCATGCCTGAAGGCGGAGTTATTGAAGTCGCCGCCGAGTTAACAGACAGCGCCGTAGAGCTTGTGATTAAAGATACTGGCGTTGGTATGGAGCCAGAAGATGTTGCGAGCGCAATTAATCCCTTCTTTACCCGCAAAGAAGTGGGCGATGGCACCGGCTTAGGCTTAACGGTTGCGTACAACATCATGATGCACTTGGGCGGCGAACTTAAGATTGCCAGCCAACCGGGTGAGGGCACTATGGTGTTGCTGAAATTTCCTTGTTTGACCTGAAGTGACTCATTGCCCTAGACGCTAATAACCTCAACACCACTTGCTCTTGGCTTTTACTGAATCATGACGGACATTTTTCCACTTAATTAACTGTCATAGATAGATTGGCTTTTATAGACATTAAAGGTATGAGGGTGCTCTTCTTAGCCTGCGTCTGAGTTATCAACTGAGAGCCGGGATTGATTTAGTGACCTTGGGCTTAGAAGCGAAAACGCTCGCAAGCAGGAAAACGCAGCGCTTTTCCTAAAATAAATATGAGAAGTAAACAATGAAACTTGGTGGTAACGATCCTTGCCATTGTGGTAGTGGAAAAAAATATAAGCGGTGTTGTATGGGCAGCGTATCTAAGCAACATGCTCAAGTATCTGATGAAGTTGAAGCCATGCTGGCAATGAACCCAGATTTGACCCTCGATGAACTCAATGCAGCTTTACAATACAAAGTGCAGGATCGCAATAACCAGCCGAATTCAGATTTTTGTGGTGTGTCTCCGACGCAAATGGCCAACTGGCTCTATGCACCGTTTGATGAATTAGAGTGGGTGAAGATCTGTACGCCAGAGGATCTTTCTACAAGTCCTGTAATGCGCTATTTAGCTCTCATTCTTGATGAAGCCATGGAGAATAACGGCTCATTTAAAGCCACTAGTAAAGGCAATTTGCCAACTAAATTGGTGAAACAGGCCAGTGAATTATTGCCTGAGTTTGCCGTTTCTCAGTTCCCAATAAATATCAGTATCAGCGAGTTTGCAGGCAGTAATGAAGATAAATTCAATGCGTTGCACTACACCCGAGTGCTGGCCGAGATTGCCGATATTATTTATCGTCGCAGCGGTCGTTATCATGTTAAAGAATCCGCTCAAAAACTGTATCAGGCTCAAGGTATACACGCATTTTTTAAACCTATGTTAAAAGCCACAATAGAAAAATATCACTGGGGTTACTTAGATCGTTTTGAAGAAGATGTCGATTTACGCATCTTTTGGCTGTTTATGTTGTGGCGAATACAAAGCCATAACAGTTTTGAGCAACTTATTGACGAGGTGACGAAGGCTTTTCCTGATTTACTACAGGCCTTTTCTACGGACGAATACTTCTCGCCAGAAAGAAATTTAAGCATGTTAATTGAATCACGGTTTATTGAGCGATTTTTACAGTTTTGGGGGTTTTTGACGATAGATCCAAGACGTTATTTAAACGGAGAACCTGTCGCCAGAATAGTTCAGGTACAACCTTTATTAAAACAAACCTTTCAATTTTCGGTTTAACATGCGAGCTATGGTTACTCAGGCTTAACAGGTATACAGATCATTACCCATAAAGTAGCTTTTGTAGACCTCTGGCCGCTGGCTTCTTCAGACCAGCAATAACGCATGGGCGAGCACTCAATTTGCATCTCACTTTTTTACGCGCAGAAAAGTGCAGAATTTTACATTTTTATGCGCATAAAAGTGTAATTTGGTGGTTTTTGGCATTCAGGGCTTCGTGTCATCGCCTTAGATAACGCACAAGAAAACCTGAAAGTGGGATATTAATCCTATTTTATCTCTAAAATAGGGAATTCAGTCCTACTTTATTTACCTTGAAGTTGTTTAAATACCTATGTTGGACTATATTCCCATTAATTATTAAATAGTGGGAATACAGTCCCTTTGGGTTGGTGCTATGGCTAGGCGTGATTTACACAATGTACTGTTTCCAAAGCAGCGCAAAATCTTGACTCATTTTGGTGAGGACTTGTTGTTGGCGATGAAACGACGTGGTTTTACAAAAAAGATACTGTGCGAACGAACTGGCTTTGATCATAAAACCGTGAACAAAGTCTTTGCAGGTGATCCGGGCGTTGCCATAGGCACTTACTTAAAGATCATGGCTGTACTTGGCATGGAGGGTAATTTTGCAGAAATGGCTGCTCACGACGAAGTGGGTATCAAGCTGCAAAACATAAAATTGCTGGAAGGTTCAAGATGAACCGTGAAATCGTCGAAGTCTTTGCCGACTGGCAGCCAATTGAAGCGCCACTGTTAATAGGACAGCTTGTTTACAGCGACTCAAGCCGGGGTGGCGTGTTTAGTTTTGCCTACGATAAAGCGTTTCTAACCTCAGACTATCGCTTGCAAATAGATCCAATGCTGACGCTTCACCCAGGTGAGCTCTACAACGATGAAGCCGATAAAAACTTCCGTGCATTTCTCGATTCATCCCCTGATAGATGGGGGCGTATTTTAATGCAACGCCGTGCGGCTATAGAAGCACGCAAAGGCATTCGCGCAACCAGTCGATTAAACGAGTTGGATTACCTGCTGGGCGTACATGATTCTTACCGTATGGGTGGTATTCGATTTAAGCGAGCAGGCTCGGATGCCCTCTTGGACAGCCCTTTTTTAGACAACAATACTGAATTTGCTGCGCCGCCAATGGCGTCTCTACGAGAGTTAGAGCACGCTGCAATGCAGATTGAAAAAGACGATAACATCGACAGTGAAGAGTATTACCGCTGGTTGAAAATGCTGATTTCTCCAGGCTCATCATTAGGCGGCGCAAGGCCTAAGGCTTGTGTGACAGATGAACAAGGCCATTTGTGGATTGCCAAGTTTCCTAATTTAAACGACACCCATGACGTGGGGGCGTGGGAGATGGTCTGTTATGAGTTGGCTTTGGCGGCGGGTGTTGACATGTTTCCAAGTGAGATTAGGCAGTTTTCCTCTGGGTATCATACCTTTTTAACCAAACGGTTTGACCGCGACGGTGAAAAGCGGCTGCATTTTTCATCAGCCATGACGCAGCTTCAATATTATGATGGCGAGCAATCTCAGGGTGCCAGTTATTTAGAAATTGCCGAATTTCTTTCCACACAAGGTGCACAAACAGAAGCCGATTTAGCCCAGTTATGGCGACGTATCGTGTTTAATATTGCGGTGTCCAATACGGATGATCATCTGCGTAATCATGGTTTTTTACTCACTAAGAATGGTTGGAAGTTATCACCGGCTTATGACTTAAACCCGATAGTGGGTAAGCATGGCCTACACTTGAATATTACGGATGCAGACAACGCTTTAGACTACCAATTAGCCTTTGACGTGAAAGACTTCTTCCGACTTTCTCAAACCCAAGCCACGCAAATATACGATGAAGTATTAAATGCGGTGAAGCAATGGCAAGCAGTTGCTAAGCGGTTAGGGATCACTCGGGCCGAGCAAGCCATGAAAGAATCGGCGTTTAACGTTTAATGAGTAAGTGAAACTATATTTTGCACCTCTTATTATGCAGTAGTGCTCGGCTTTGGCTTCCTGCGTCGCCCTACCTCCTTCATCCATGCAGTCGTGCGCGTGAGTCCTGTAACGCTTTAGACTATTAAGCTTTGGCAGGGGCGTTGATCGAAGTTAATGGCGGGTCCTTAATAAGATCAACAACAAAGATATAAAGTGACGCATATAAGGTAGACAGAGGTCACGCCCCTCATTACCTATGAACAGGGGCTTTCGAGAAAATAACATTTCGGTGTTGCTACTTTTTTACGTGACCCGCTGTGACCACCAAGGATGGTGGAGATGCAGGTTTTTCAGGAGCAAAAACCTGCCCAAGAGTAGCGCCTTGAACTGCCATTTTCCTGAAAGCTACAGCCTCCTCTGCATTAATCAGAGATGCCCTAGGTTAAATGGCAGGTGGGGCGTGCGTGTACTTCAATATCACCTATCGTGCATTCTTGGACGGTGTGTTTTCTACCTAAGAGTCTATTCGATGTTTTGAATCTGCTCGTTGAACCCGACTCCGCATTGGGGTAGCTTTGCGGTTTTCGTTTCTATCTTTCTTTTTTACTTGCGGGAAATGACTCCATGAGCAAAAAATCATCAGGCGGTTTGGTATATTCCACAGAGTTTGGACGCACGTGTCCCGGTTGCCAGCAGCCTGTAGACGACTGCAACTGTAAGGACGAACAATTGCCTGAAGGCGATGGTGTCGTTCGTGTTGCTCGTGAAACCAAAGGGCGGGGTGGTAAAGTGATGACGTTAATTACCGGGGTTCCGCTGATTGGCGCAGAACTAAAAACACTGGCGAAAGACCTAAAGAAAAAATGCGGTGTTGGCGGCGCGCTGAAAGACGGCGTGATTGAAATCCAAGGAGATCAACGCGATTTATTGGTCGGTGAACTGACCAAACGTGGATTTACCGTTAAAAAGTCTGGCGGCTAAACACATGGCAAAAGCCCTAATCGTCTACGCACACCCGGCGCATCAGCGCTCGCGCGCGAATCAAGCACTGCTAAATAGTGTTAAAGACCTCACGGATGTCACGATTCATGATCTGTATGAGGTATATCCGAACTTCTTTATCGATGTGCCTGCCGAGCAAGCCTTACTTGAACAATACGACTTGATCGTTATTCAGCATCCTGTGTATTGGTACAACATGCCAGCGCTGTTACGTGAGTGGCAAGATCTTGTGCTGGAGTATGGTTTTGCTTACGGCAAAGGTACTCGTAAGCTTGCAGGCAAAGGGCTTTGGGTGGTTTTAACGGCAGGTGCGCCAGAACATACGTACGCCGAAGATGGGGTTAACGAGCGGCCACTGTCTGAATACTTTTTACAATACGATCGCATGGCCAACGTATGTGGTATGCAAAAACTCGAAAGCTATGAACTCTATTATGGGCGTCATACCAGTGATGCTGACTTAAACAAACGTTGTGCTGATTATCGCGCAAATTTATTGCGTTTATTAAAGGAGATCTAAGGTGGCAGAGTCTGGATTTCTTCAGCAAGCCTTTGTCTTTTTAGCCGCCGCAGTGATTGCCGTGCCATTGGCAAAGCGACTGGGGCTTGGCTCGGTATTAGGCTACTTAGCCGCAGGCGCTGTGATTGGGCCATTTGCGTTAGGTTTGATAGGCCAAGACATAGAGAGCGTGATGCACTTTGCCGAATTCGGCGTGGTGATGATGCTGTTTTTGGTGGGCTTAGAATTGGAGCCGTCGCTGTTGTGGCGTATGCGAATGCCGATAATAGGCCTAGGGGGCTTACAGGTCGTACTGACGGCGGCCGCTCTGGGTGGCATCGCCATGACCATGACCTACGCGTGGCAGCATGCCGTAGTGATTGGCATGGTGTTAGCGCTTTCTTCTACGGCCATTGTGTTACAGACCCTAAACGAAAAAGGATTATTAAAGAAAGAAAGCGGGCAATCCGCGTTTGCGGTGTTGTTGTTTCAAGATATAGCCGTCATTCCTATGCTGGCCATATTGCCGCTGTTAGCCGTGACTGAAGTAGGCACCTTTAGCGATAAACACAATATGCCAGGTTGGCAAAGCACCTTAATGGTCTTAGCAGTTGTGGCGGCTATTGTCGTGGTTGGCCGTGTGTTGGGTCGTCCTGTATTTCGAATTATCGCAGCAACGCGTCTGCGTGAAATATTTACCGCTACAGCGTTATTGCTGGTGGTGGGGATTGCTTTATTAATGGAACACATAGGTTTATCTCCAGCATTGGGTACCTTTGTGGCAGGTGTGGTACTGGCTAACTCAGAGTATCGTCACGAGTTAGAGGCCGAGATCGAGCCGTTCAAAGGATTATTATTGGCACTCTTTTTTATCTCGGTGGGGGCGAGTATCGACTTTGAGCTATTGATGGCCGAGCCTCTGGTGATTTTAGGTTTGGTGGCTATTTTAGTATCAGTAAAAATGGTGATTTTATTTGTGCTGGGTTTAGTATTTAAAATGACCAGCCGCAGTAACGCTATTTTTACGTTTTCGTTGGCCCAAGGTGGCGAATTCGCCTTTGTATTATTTAGCTACGCCAGCTCGCAAGACGTATTACCAGCAACCATTATTGATCCATTGACCTTAGTGGTGGCGCTGTCCATGGCATTAACCCCTTTACTGTTTTTGCTGAATGAAAAAGTGGTATTACCGAGGTTAGATCGTACTGTTACCGAACGCCAAGATGACTCGATAGAAGATTCGCATGGTAAAGCCGTGTTGGTTGGTTTTGGGCGATTTGGCCAAATCGTAGGGCGTTTATTACGTATGAATGGTTTTGATATTACCGTCCTTGAACACGACGCCCAGCAAGTGGATCTGGTGCGTAGTTTTGGTCATGAAGTGTTTTATGGCGATGCCTCGCGCTTGGATTTATTGGTATCGGCAGGTATTGAGGATGCAACGTTATTAGTATTAGCGATTGACGATCATGAGCGCATGTTGAAAACCATTAAGCAGGTTAAAAATCACTTCCCAGCGATTAAAATTCTGGCGCGTGCAGCGGGCCGACGAGAAGCGGCGGAATTAATTCAGGCGGGTGCTCATTACGTAGAGCGCGAAACGTTTGATTCTGCTTTATCGTTGGGTCGTACGGCACTTCATGCACTCGGCTTTCGTGCGTATCAGGCGCATCGTGCTGCGAAGCTGTTTAAGCACCATGATGAAAAAAGTTTGTACGCTTTGAGTGAAGTGCTGGAAGATGATCGTAAGTATTTAACCTTAGCGAAGCAACACGCTGCGGATTTAGAAAAAGTTTTACAGTCGGATGATCAAGCCAATAAAGAGCTGGATGATCGCGGTTGGGATAGCGGTGGTAAATGATGGCTGATCAAATAAACACTGCTACCCATCCGCTGATCGGCACAATCATCTCCTCCGACGATGACGCTATGCGTTGTGCATTAGTATTGGCACGCGTCGCTTTTGATGCGGGGGAGGTGCCGGTTGGGGCGGTGATTGTCGCGGACAATAAAATTATCGGTGTGGGTGCCAATGCCCCCATTACCTCCCTTGATCCCACCTGTCACGCGGAAGTGGTGGCGATTCGAGATGCAGCGAAACGCTTAGGTAATTATCGCCTCAATGACACGACCTTATACGTCACGGTTGAGCCATGCAGCATGTGTGCAGGGGCCATCGTACATAGCCGGGTAGGGCGTTTAGTGTATGGCACCACTGAGCCAAAGGCGGGAGTGGCATTGAGTGCTGAACAATTTTTTGAAAAACCGTTTTTGAATCGCATCGTGCTGGTGGATGGCGGAATCTTGGCCGATGAATGCTCAAGCATCATGACGGAGTTTTTTGCACTGCGCCGTGCAGGGAAAAAGCGATTAAAAGAGCAGTTGAAAACCGGCGATTAATTAAGACTTGGTGCTTCTGTATTCAGTTCAATTTCAGGCTCAAGTTCCAGCAACGGTGGAATCACAGTAACTGGTACATCAAAATCATCGATGTCTGATTCATCTTCGCTTACCGCAATTACTTGTTCTTCATTCCATATCAACACATCGTAATAGCGACGGATGTTTTGCACGTATGTGACAGGCTCCTGTCCACGAGCATAACCATAGCGCGTTTGTTTGTAATACCTTTGCTGGCTTAACAGCGGCAGAACATCTTTAACATCAATCCATAAGTCTGGGTTTTTGCCCATTTTTTCCGCCAAACGGCGCGCATCCTCTAAATGACCAAAACCGACGTTGTACGCAGCTAGAGCCATCCAGGTACGATCAGGTTCTTTGACAGATTCATCTAAACGTTTTCGTAGTCCGGCAACATATTTACTGCCACCACGAATACTTTGTGCAGGATCGAGACGATTCTCAATGCCCATTTCTTCGGCGGTACGTTGAGTGAGCATCATTAACCCGCGCACGCCTGTGAATGAACGCGCGCGCGGATTCCAGTGGCTTTCTTGGTAACCCATGGCGGCAAGTAAGCGCCAGTCAAAACCAAAGGTTTTGGCGGCTTTTTCAAAGTCATCTTGGTAACGCGGCAAAGCGCGTCGACTTTGGCGTAAGAAGCGATGCGCACCGACATAATCGAATTGGGTTACATGACCATAAAACCGCTCTGACAGCTCGGCCATTAATACGCCAGTTTCAGGGCGATAAAAGAAATCGAAGGTTTTGTCCCTTAATGATGAATCAGCGAGCTTAGGCATCACCCACGCCACGGTTTGAACTTCACCGAGCGAAAACGCCACATCTAAATTCGGCAAATATGAGCGCATCAGACGAAATTCATTCGAATTGACCAGTGTGAAATCCAGCTCTCGATCAGACACCATCTGAAGTAAATCTGAGGCTTCGAGTTCGCTGCTTTCGCGCCAAGAAAGGGACGGCAACTCTTCACGTTGCCAATGTCTTAGCGTGCTGGCATGGCGAGATTTTGCAGGCACCATTAAACGACCATTTTGAAGATCTTCAATGGATTCCGGTTTTGGAGTACGTAATCGGTAAATAATTTGTTCGGTCATAGAGCTGTATGCTGGCCCGTACAATACTGGATAACCCGATGTTTGTTCTTTGGTAAATCCGGCGGCAGCTATATGTGCCTCTCCAGAATCAAGTGCCTCCATAGCTTCTTGCAGGTTTGCCACAACCAGCAAGTTCAATTCTAAGCCTAGGTAGTCGGCAAATTCTTTTATAAGTTCGTATTCATAGCCGGTTGAGCCATGGCGATCTTCATAATACGTAGTGGGGTTGTTGCGGGTGACGATGGTAATGCTGCCGCTGTCCATAATCTTGTCAAACAGGTAGGGGCGTACGCTGCCGGTTAGCGCAAGCACGCAAACCAGTGTAATCAGCACCCGACGGGTGGTGCGGATAGTGTTCAGCAGCGGTGTCATTGTGGTGAAAATCTCCTTATCTCAAATTGATTTTAGCTTTAGAAGGACAGTTAAGACAGGAATACTAATCCGTCAGGTAGAAAAAATGACGCATTGATCACACTTAAGTCCTTGAATTTTAGGTGAAAAGTAAAAAATGGTGACGATTGAAACAATCTTTTCAGCAGAAACGCGCAGTGAAATTCGTGTGGGCAATATTTCGGCTTTTTATGGAATGAAAGCGCTCAATCCAGTATGATTCGCCCTCATTTTATTACCCCTTTTACCTCTGCTCTTTGGAGTTAACCTGCGATGCTCGAGCTGCGTGGCGCACCTGCGCTATCTTCTTTCCGCCAGAACAAGATCCTCACTAGGCTTCAAGCTGCGTTACCGCAGGTTACGGCTGTGTATGCTGAGTTTATGCACTTTGCAGATCTTAGCGAGGCCCTGAACGATCACGAACACTTGGTGCTGGAGCGTATTTTACGTTATGGGCCAAAGGTAGACGTTCAACCTACAGAGGGTGAACTCTTTCTGGTGATTCCGCGCTTCGGCACAATTTCGCCCTGGTCTTCGAAAGCGAGCGACATCGCCCATAACTGTGGTTTAACAAAGGTTGATCGCTTAGAGCGTGGTATTGCTTACTATGTTAAAGGTGTTGCTGCGGCTGATCGCGATACCGTTGCAGCTATCCTGCACGACCGAATGACCGAAACTGTGTTAGACGACACAGCTTCTGCTGAAGCACTTTTCTCGCATGCAGAGCCAGCCCCATTAAGCACCATTGATGTGCTTGCGGGTGGCCGTGATGCCTTGATCGAAGCCGATAAAAACTTAGGTTTAGCATTGGCGGACGACGAAGTCGATTACCTCGTTGATAACTACAAAATTATGGGCCGTAACCCAACAGACGTTGAGTTGATGATGTTTGCGCAAGCGAACTCTGAGCACTGCCGCCATAAGATTTTTAATGCCAGCTGGACCATAGATGGTGAAGACAAAGACAAATCTTTGTTCGCCATGATCAAAAACACCTACGAGTGTTACAGCGAAAACATCCTGTCGGCGTACAAAGACAACGCCTCAGTGATTCGTGGTTTCACTGCTGGTCGTTTCTTCCCGAATCCTGATTCGCGTGCGTACTCGTACAACGAAGAAGAAATGCACATTCTCATGAAGGTGGAAACCCACAACCACCCAACCGCCATTGCGCCGCATTCAGGTGCAGCAACGGGTTCTGGTGGTGAGATTCGTGACGAAGGCGCAACTGGCCGCGGCTCTAAGCCCAAAGCCGGTTTAACCGGTTTTACAGTATCCGATTTAAAAATCCCAAGCTTTACTCAGCCTTGGGAAAGCCAATACGGCAAGCCAGATCGTATTGTGTCAGCGTTGGATATTATGCTCGAAGGCCCGATTGGCGGCGCAGCATTTAACAACGAGTTTGGTCGTCCTAATATCTGTGGTTACTTCCGTACCTTCGAACAGCAATACGACGGCGAAGTGCGCGGTTACCACAAGCCCATCATGATTGCCGGTGGTTACGGCAACATTCGTGACGAGCACGTACAAAAGGGTGATATCCCCGTGGGCGCGCGCTTGATCGCACTCGGTGGCCCAGCCATGCAAATTGGTTTGGGTGGTGGTGCAGCGTCTTCTATGGCGTCTGGCCAATCCAATGCCGATTTAGATTTTGCATCCGTTCAGCGTGAAAACCCTGAAATGGAGCGTCGTTGCCAAGAAGTAATCGACCGCTGTTGGCAGTTGGGTGACAAAAACCCAATCGCCTTTATTCACGACGTCGGCGCGGGTGGTTTGTCTAACGCCTTCCCTGAATTAGTGTCTGACGGCGGCCGTGGTGCCAACTTCGAACTGCGTAATGTACCTAACGACGAGCCGGGCATGAGCCCACTGGCGATCTGGTGTAACGAATCTCAAGAACGTTATGTAATGGCCGTTGCTGAAGCCGATATGGACGCATTCGATGCGATCTGTGCACGCGAACGCTGCCCATACGCAGTCGTTGGTACGGCAATTGAAGAAGAGCACCTCACTGTTACCGACAGCCACTTCGACAACAAACCCGTCGATATGCCGCTTGAAGTATTACTGGGCAAAGCACCCCGTATGCACCGCGATGCGTCTAGCCGCAAAGCCGCAGACGAAACATTTGCATCGTCAGGTATTGACCTCGCTGACGCTGCACAACGCGTATTGACCTTACCGACCGTAGCAAGCAAATCCTTCCTGATTACCATTGGTGACCGCTCCATTACCGGTACCGTGGCACGTGATCAGTTTGTTGGCCCTTGGCAAGTGCCGGTCGCTGATGTTGCTGTGACGACCTCGTCTTACGATACCTTCTCTGGTGAAGCCATGGCGATGGGCGAACGTACCCCGGTTGCTTTGATTAATGCACCAGCGTCTGGCCGTTTGGCAGTAGCAGAAGCCATCACCAACATCGCCGCTGCACCAATTAACAAGCTGGCTGACATTAAATTATCAGCTAACTGGATGTGTGCCGCTGGCCACGACGGTGAAGACGAAAAACTCTACGAAACCGTTAAAGCGGTAGGTATGGAGCTGTGTCCTGAATTGCAGGTCACCATTCCTGTGGGCAAAGATTCCATGTCGATGAAAACCCGCTGGACTGAAGTTAAAGAAAATGGCGGTAATGAAGACAAGGCGGTTACCTCGCCAATGTCGCTCGTGATTACCGCATTCTCACCCGTGAATGACGCACGTAAAGTGTTAACGCCGCAATTGCAGCGTGATGCGGGCGCAACCGATTTGATCTTGGTTGATCTTGGCCGTGGTCAAAACCGCTTAGGTGCCTCTTGTTTGGCGCAAGTATTTAACCAAGTGGGTGATGTGGCTCCAGACTTAGACGACGCAGAAGACTTAAAAGCCTTCTTCGCGGTGATTCAAGGCCTCAATAGCGACCGCAAATTGCTCGCCTACCATGACCGTTCCGATGGTGGCTTATTCGCCACTCTGACCGAGATGGCTTTTACAGGGCATTGCGGCCTAGACATTAAACTCGACCTATTAGCTGAAACCCAAGACGAGCTAGCGGCAGCACTGTTTGCCGAAGAGCTGGGTGCCGTGATGCAAGTTCAGCGTGATGATGTTGAAGAAGTATTGGCACAGTTTGAAGCCGCAGGCCTTGGTGACTGCACGCAAGTGATTGGCACCGTGAATGACGACGACCAAATTACCTTCAGCTTCCAAGACGAAGAATTCCTCAGCGAAAGTCGTGTTACGTGGCAGCGTTTATGGTCACAAACCAGCTACGAAATGCAGGCTCTACGTGACAATGCTGATTGCGCGAAGCAAGAATTTGATGCACTGCTCGATGCAGAAAATCCAGGTATTCATGCTGAATTAACCTTCGATATTAACGAAGACATTTGTGCTGAACTCCCAACGGATAACAAACCGAAAATCGCCATCCTGCGTGAGCAAGGGGTGAACGGACAGATTGAAATGGCCGCCGCCTTTGATCGTGCTGGCTTCAACACCGTTGACGTACACATGAGCGATGTATTGTCGGGCGCTGTGACCTTTGAAAGCTTTCGCGGCCTAGTGGCCTGTGGTGGTTTCTCTTACGGTGACGTACTCGGTGCCGGTGAAGGTTGGGCCAAGTCAATCCTGTTCAACGACCAAGCACGTGGCCAGTTTAAAGCCTTCTTCGAGCGCGAAGATACCTTTGCGCTGGGCGTGTGTAACGGTTGTCAGATGTTATCCAACCTACATGAGCTCATACCGAGTGCTGAGCATTGGCCACACTTTGTGCGCAACATGAGCGAACAGTTTGAAGCCCGTGTCTCTATGGTTGAGATTCAAGAATCCGACTCCGTATTCCTTGCGGGCATGGCTGGCTCACGTATGCCAATCGCCGTGGCGCATGGCGAAGGTCGTGCTGAGTTTGGTGCCGATAGCGACATTGACGAACTGGCAGGCCAGATCGCGCTACGTTATGTTGATAACTACGGCCAAGTGACCGAGCAGTACCCACTGAACCCGAACGGTTCACCACAAGGTATTACCGGTTTAACCGCCAACGACGGTCGTGTCACCATCATGATGCCGCACCCAGAGCGAGTATTCCGTGCGATTCAAAATTCCTACATCCCTAACAGCGATGACGGGGAGTGGAACGAAGACGGTGCGTGGATGCGCATGTTCCGCAATGTGCGTGTATGGTGTGAAGAGAATTGATTTTATACTGACCGTCATTCCCGCGAAGGCGGGAATCTATTAGACAACAAAATACTGCCTAACCGCGAACTGGGTTTTGGATAATCTAGCTTGATAGAAAGGCCGCTTTTGCGGCCTTTTTGTTGTCTATAACCTACAAATTGTATATTCAATTTGATTGACTAAGCGTTTTCTGTATATACAATAAAGATATCTAAGGGAGTAGATATGAAGATAGTGTCATCAGTTTACGTAAGGCTAATTCACGAGATCTATTCAATGGAAATTAATATGCTATGAACAAGCATTTCAGCGATAAACATGGCGAAGTTCGTGAACTTAGCACCGATGATTTAAAGAAGTTTCGTCCAGCGGCAGATGTCCTACCAAAGTCATCGCACAAAGCCTTGCGTGTTCGTGGTAAACAGAAAGAACCGACCAAAACTCAAATTAGCATTCGACTGTCGCCCGAAGTCGTAGAATCATTTAAAGCGACCGGAAAAGGGTGGCAGGGACGTATGGATGACGCCTTAAAAGAATGGTTGAAGGACCATCCAGTAATTCAGGCTTAGCGTGAGGTTTCTATGATGTCTAAATCAAACACACCGTCGGATGTTATTCGCAAAGCGCGTGAGATAGAAGAAATCCGTCAACGGCTTATCGCCTCTGAGCTATCAGTGGCAGAAAAGGGCTGGGTGGATTCATAGCAGGAAGCGATGCTAAGTGGGTTCAGGGAAAGGGCGATAGCGAATGGCAAATTATGAGGTCTAATCTCACTAAGCTCTTAGGTTGATTATTTATTTACGTGGAGAAGTAATATTGTAGTGGTCAACTAAATCTGGTCACAAGTTAAGAGGCAAGTTTATATCTTACCTCAGCTTCAGCGGGTGTTAACCCGCCATTAAAAGTATGTGGTCTGTAACGACT